>Ga0224510_10000075_pt1 | contig 80974 bp, 71 predicted proteins | sample SF_May12_sed_USG_FD_170161 | JGI IMG/M metagenome (GOLD analysis project Ga0224510, IMG submission 170161) | Sediment microbial communities from San Francisco Bay, California, United States - SF_May12_sed_USGS_4_1 | ecosystem: Environmental > Aquatic > Marine > Sediment | place: USA: California... | reverse complement strand
GGGAACGGCCCAGACCCCCCAGACTCGGGGGCCCAATGTGATGGCGCCTGCGGCTTCCCCCGCCCCCCCCCCCCCAAGGCAGGATGTACCGCAAATTCTCGTTCCTGGAAAACCGTTTCCGCCTGCACCGAGCGACGAAGAATTGCGGAAAACCCCGTTGCGGAGGCGCCCGGAGCCGCAGAGAGATCCCCAGGCGCCTAATGCAAAGAATTTGTTCCAGATGCTGATCGAGAAACAGCAAGAGCGTAATAAAGCACTGGGAAGAGGTGAGAAAAATGACGCCCAATAAAAAAGAAGGCCTCGTAACATGGGACAGCAGCGCGCTTGAGACAAAGGCAAGGGCCGAGAAGGCAATACCCGGCGCAAGCGTGGCAGATAACGGCGCCATAAAAAAAATGTACCGAACAGAAGAGGAACTCCAGCCATGAAGCGTTGCCAGATCCAGACCCTGCTTGTTCTCCTGCTTCTTGCCGTCACTCTGGGCTGCGGTCCCAAGGCAACCCGGCCCTGGGTTGATCTCCAGGAAATCAATGACCAGATCGTGAGAAGTCCGGGAAAAAATCAGACGCAGGAAATGGGCAAGGAAGGCGCGGCTACGCCCCAGTCCCGGCTCAAGGATATGAGCGTCTCCGGAGTCGGTGAGCACGAGTTCCTGAAAAAGGGGCCGGTTGCTGCTGTGTCGCAAAAAGCCGAGGTCGGGGCGGACGGGATACTGCTCAATTTTGATAATGCCGATATCTACGAGTTCATCCAGGTCATCTCCGAAACCCTGGGCATCAATTATATCGTCGATCCCAAGATCAAAGGCAGCGTCAACATCCGTTCCGGGCAGAAGATCGGCAAGGATCAGCTCTTCGGCGTTTTTCAGAAAATCCTGCACATCAATGGCCTGGATGTGCGCAACGAAGGCGAATATTACTCCATCCATCCATCCAAGGGCGGTGTGCCCCAGCAGGTGTACGGGCCGACCGAGGCAGGATCCCTCAAGGAATCCTCGCGGCTGATCGTTCAGGTTATTCCGGTGGTTCATCTTGCCTCGGCCGAAGCCCAGAAACTGGTGGAGCCCTATCTCTCCGAGGTCGGCTCGATTTATAATCTCGCCAGTCAGAATACCATCATTGTCAGTGATTTTGAAAGCAAGGTGCTGGATATGGTGAGCGTGCTTGCCCGTCTGGATAGCTCGCCCCTTTCGGCGCTCAAGGTTCGGATGGTCCGGGTGGAAAATGCGCCGCTTTTTACCCTGCGGGATGAGCTGCAGGAAATCCTTACCGCGCTGACGATCAATCCCAAGGAGCATGAAGCTGTTTCCGTTCTTGCTCTTGAGCGGGTTAATTCCTTGCTTCTGATCAGCAAAAGCGAGCAGCTGCTGGACAGCACCGATCGCTGGATCCGGGAGCTGGATGTTGTCCCTTCCGAGGGACAGACTGTTTATATCTATAATGTGCGCAATTCGGTGGCCTCGGAACTGGCCGCCGTGGTCAATTCCGTGATCGAGGGAGAGGATCTCCTGGGCAAGGCCCCCGGTGATGGTGCGACGCCGCTCAAGAGCGGGCTCGAGACGGGGACGCAGGCCAGGGGCGGCTTTGATGCGGGGACGCAGGGCAAGACCCCTTTCGGAATCGGGGGAGAGACCCAGGCCAGGGCTGCCGCCGGGCAAAATCAATCCGGCCTGCGGCAGGATTCCAGCCTTGAGGCTTCGAATAAACCCATGGCTGGGGGTAAGGTCGCTTCCCTGCGCGGTGGAGCTAATTCCCGTACCACCACCGACAAGAAAAATAAACCCCCCAGCCTTCATTTCGCGGGAGAACCTCTGTTGCTGGCCGATGACACCCGCAACATCATTCTGATTCGGGCGTTGACCCCCGATTACACCCGCTTGGTCAAGCTGCTGGAACGGTTGGACAATCTGCCCCGTCAGGTGCTCATTGAGGTGCTGGTGGCCGAGGTAACCCTCAATGATTCCTGGGAGTTCGGCATTGAATGGGCCTTGAAAAACAATCAACTCAAGATTGATGGCACGAATTATGGTCAGACTTTCAAGACCGATTTCGCCAGCAGCATCAAGAGCGGCTTTTCGTATTCTGTTTTCAGGAGCACCAACGATGTTGTCGGCCTGCTCAATGCCCTGGCCGCGGAGACCGATGTCTCCCTGCTCTCCTCCCCCCAGATTTTGGTGCTCAACAACGAACAGGCCTTCGTCAATGTGGGTGATCAGGTGCCCATTGTCACCACGGAAACGGAGCGTGTTGGCAGCACGGATTATCCCGTGGTCGACAAGACTATCCAGTATAAGGATACGGGCACCATTCTTAAGGTCAGGCCGCGGATCAACTACGATGGCGTGGTTATTCTCGACATTGATCAGCAGGTGAGCGCGGCCATCGAAAATAAGCTGGGCGGGACAAACTCACCGATCATCTCGACCAGGGAACTCAAAACAAAACTGGCGGTGAAAAATGGACAGTCCATCATGATGGGCGGTCTGATCAAGAAAGGCAACACCACTACCCAGAACAAGATTCCCCTGCTGGGAGACATTCCCCTTTTGGGCTGGGCGTTTAAGTACGAAAAACAGAGCAATGCCAAAACCGAGCTTTTGGTGATGATCACCCCCTATGTGATCGAATCCGATGACGTGCTGGATCAGTACATCAAGAAGTTTCAGGAAAAGATGCAGGGGCTGCGCAAGGGGCTCGATGTGAAGCAACCAGCGGCGGCGGCATCGCGGCCGGCCAAGTCTGACAAGCAGGCGGTGCAGGGCGACAGGGAATGAGGGGAAAGGGCAAGGCGGGTTGCTGCGGCAGGTCTGAGAATTCCCTCCAAGCCCATCGCCGGTTTTGCCTTAGAACAAATTATAATAACAAACAGATGAACCTCACGGCTCTGCCGGAGGACTTGCTAAGTTTTGATTGTTCCCCTCTTCCCGGGGGCAATTGGAGTATCCAGCCTGACCTCTCCTTATTCTTGATAACTTGGACAACTCTTAAGCGCGTACATTTGAGGCGTTGCAGTCAACGATGTGGATTTCATTATTCGTTTCTTCTCGATTTTATTTGCTATGATATAATAAAAGAAGAAACATGGTTCTAAGGATCATTTTTAAAGCAAAGGAGGCGCCATATGTCAGTCTTTACACTTTACAACCCAGCGACCCATTCCCTTTCGTCCCTTACTGGCGCTCTTTTGTCTGCTTCATCAGGAATAACCGTTGATGCAGCCAGCATCTCCCTCAAATATGGTTCCGGAACCGCTTATGATGATTATTACACACCTCGGACCACATCATCAATCTCGTTTTATGATGGGAGTATTTCGTCATTGGGCGTTGGGGCGGGGCTTTTGCTGACCTCCGGTGATGGTGACCTGCCCCAGTCAAACTCCCAGTCCGGCTATGGGGTCTCCCTGGATCCTTCAGAGACCGATACAGATCTTTCGGCAACAGTCCACTCCGCCTTTTCCAGTGCCGGCGAGGTTCAGGATGCAACCGTGCTGCAGTTTCAGTTTACCGTCAGTAGTTCGACCACGCAGAGCGTTCAATTCGATTTGGTATTTGGCTCCGATGAATATCAAGAATATTCAAATAGTAGTTACGTGGATATTGCCGGGGTGTATATCAATGGGGTCAACTACGCCCTGTTCAACAACAGCGCCAGTCAGCCACTGAGCATACTTGAAGGCAATCTGTTGTCTGGCAATTTCAGGGATAATGCAAGCGGGACACTTCCCCTTGAGTATGATGGCATTTCAAACAAACTGACCATCGTGGCGCCGACTACCCTCGGCACCAACACCATCAAGATCGCCGTGGCGGATACCGGTGATCAGGATCTGGACTCCGGCCTGTTTATCGCCAATCTGCGCGCTGTTGACTATGCCGGAAACGGCTTAGCGCTTGAAACCACGGCAACCAGCAGCGCTGACTGGATTACCGGCAATAATTTCAATGACGTCATTGACCTCGGCGACAGCGACGATATTGTGAACGGCGGACTCGGCGACGATCTTTTGAACGGCGGATCCGGCTACGATGCTGCCTTGTTTTCCGCTGATCTGTCCCAGTATACCCTAGCCCCGACCTCCAACGGCTTCGCCATTAACGGTCCGGATGGGCAGGATGTACTGGTCGATGTGGAATTCGGACTTTTTGGCAGCAGCCTGTATGCCCTGGATACACAACCAACCGGGATGACTTATGGAGCTTGTGCTCTCCTGACGGCCGCTTTTGACTCCATGCCCTCGACCGACCTGCTCAGTCAATGGGTTGCCTCTGCAAAAGGAAATGGGATTTCCGATCTGAGTGAACTTGGACAATTGATGATCGAGACATTGGCTCCCGGTATTTCCAACGAAACACTCGTTGCCTATTTGTATCAGACCGTTGTGGGGATCACTCCCTCATCATCGGATGTCGCCTATTTTAGCGCCATGATCGGCCCGGGGAATACCTTCGGCAGTCAGGGGGCCATCTTTGCCTATGCCGCTCAGCTCGAGCTCAATACGGCCAATATGAGCTCCATTGTCGGCCAACCAATTCTGTTGAATTTGGATTATTTCGTCTAGCCGGAGGTGAAACCGCGTGTTGGGTTGGTCGTCGTGGCGATCAACCCAACAATTCGGCTTGTCCATGAAAAGGAGGCAACATGAAATACGGCTTACTGTTTCCGGTAGCTCTTTTTTTGAGCCTTTCTTCTTCTGCTCAGGCGCAAGATGTTCAGGCTGCCATCGTATATTCAAATGTACATTTTGCGACTTCGTGGTCGGGAAGTGCGCCAAGTGATAACATCTGGGCAGCAACGTGCGGCAGCCCGCGAGAGCTGATCTTAAGTTTGCTGACCACGCCAAATTTTTCCGGCAGCATCGCGACCGGAGAGTTCCACTGTGATGCGACGCTTTCAATGCAGGAGACCACGCATTTGATGCTGGGGCCAGCAAAGATGGCTGGCTCATCCCTTCAGGTTGGATACAGCATGTGGCCTGGTTTTTACTGGAGTTGTCAAATTGATGTGGCCAACAATTTGAATGGAAGCTGTTTGGTATATTCGACGAGCGGTTCGACCGTCGGTACGCTCCAATTGGTTTATCAACCGTGATCCTGCTTGGCATGGCAGGGTCGAGGAAATTCATAACATCATGAAGTTCAGGTAAAAAGGGGTGGTCGAAGCTTGTTCTTCATCCCACCCCTTTCTGTTTTCTTGCGCCTATTTTCCCACCAGCCGCTCTAAAATCCTGTAGCTCCGCGCCACCATGTTTCGGGGTTCCACCATGAGTCCGGCCTGGATCATGGCGTTGTCGAAGATCTGCTCCACCACGCTTGACGCCACCTCACCATCCTTCTCTTTCAGTCCGGCCAGCCCTTTGATCAGGGGGTGGCTGGTGTTGATCTCCAGGTTTTTTCCGCCGAACTGCTGGAGTCCCTGGCCGGAGGCGCGCATGATCCGTTCCATGCTGCTGGTGACAAAGCCGTCGGGGTTAACCACCATGGCCGGGCTGTCGGTGAGGCGTTTTGAGGCGATGACCTCTTTCACCTGCTCGCCCAGAACCTCTTTCATCCAGGTGGTCAGGGATTCGGAGTCCGTTGCAGCCATGGCTTCGCTCTGCTCTTTTTCCTTGTCCGCTTCGGTGGTTGCCACCGCTTCCGGCAGATCGAGATCCCCGCGGTCGGCGGAAACCAGCTTTTTCTCCTCAAATATGCTGAGGTGGCTCATGGCGAAATCATCGATGGGCTCAAGGGTGTAGATCACCTCGATATTGCGTTTCTTGAAGGCCTCGATGTAGGGTCCGTTTTCAATGGCCTCCCGGCTGGGGCCGTTGATGTAGAAAATCTCCTTCTGCCCCTCGGGCATGCGTTCAACATATTCGGCCAGGGAAGTGAAGACTCCGTTTTCGGTTTTTGAGGACTCAAAACGCAGGAGTTTGGCGGCCTCCTCACGGTAGGCGAAGTCAGAAATCACCCCTTCCTTGATAAACATGCCGAAGTTTTTCCAGAATTCCGTGTACTTCTCCGGCTCACTCTTGGCCAGCTCTCCCAGGAACTTGAGCACCCGCTTGGTGACCACCTTGTTGATTTTGGCGACCAAGGCATTGTCTTGCAGGGCCTGGCGGGAGATGTTGAGCGGCAGGTCTTCGCTGTCAATGACCCCGCGTAGGAAGCGCAGCCATTCCGGAAGGATGGTCTTGCTGTGCTGCTCGATCAATACCCGCTGGCAGTACAGATTGACCCCCGGCTCCATGCGGCCGAAACCCATGGCCTCGAAATTTTCCTTGGGGATGAAGAGCAGGGTCTTGATGGCCAGGGGGGCGTCCGCGGAAAAATGGAGTCTGGTCAGGGGCTCGTCAAAGGCATTGGCGATGAATTTGTAAAACTCGGTATATGCCTCTTCCGTGATCTCACTCTTGCCAAGGGTCCAGATGGCCTGCACCGTGTTGATCGCCTCGCCCTGGAGCTTGATGGGGAAGGGGACAAAGCTGGAGTATTGCTTGATGATGCGGCGGATGGTCTGCTCGTCGGCATATTTCTTGGCCTCGTCCGTGAGTTCCAGGACGATGCTGGTGCCGCGTCGGATTCCAGGGCACATGGCGATGGTGAAAGTGCCTCCACCGTCGGAGACCCATTCGTGGCCCATGTCGTCCATGCGGAAGGAGCGAGATTTGACGCTGACTTTTTTGGCGACCATGAAGGCGGCATAAAAACCCACGCCGAACTGACCGATCAGGTTGACATCCTTGCGATCCGTTTCGGAAAGTTTGCTGAAAAAGGTTTTGGAGCCGGAATGGGCGATGGTGCCCAGGTTTGCCTCCAGTTCGCCCCGGTCCATGCCGATGCCGGTATCGGTGATGGTGAGGGTGTTTGCCTTCTCGTCAAACTCAATGGTGATTTCCAGCGGGATGTGGCTGTCGAAGACCTCCTGCTCCACCACGCTCTGGTGCCGGAATTTCTCCAAGGCGTCCGCGGCGTTGGAGATCAATTCGCGTAAGAATATCTCCTTTTCCGTGTAAAGCGAATGGATTACGATATCGAGCATCTTTTTTACTTCGGTCTGAAACTCCTTGGTTTCTATCTGACTGGCGGTTTTCTCTGGACTCATTTTTTCTCTCTCTGCAATTGATTCGTTGGGGCGTTTTGGTCTATTGCCCGGAATGGGTCTCTTTCTGCCGAAAACGGCAAGTTGCGACAAAAAATAATCATCCAGGGGGCTCTGTCAAGCCGCAGTGAGCCGCCGTTCGCAAATACCTGTAGCTGCAAGTGTCGCGTACGCTGCTGCCAACGACAAAAGCGATTTTGTGACAACTCCTAAATATTTACAACCGTGTTTGAATATGTGATAAATATAAAATTAAGATCGATATTAGTTGCCTGCCATGGTCATGGATCGACCCAGACCTTTTGAACCGGGGAAAGCAATGATGGATGTAGCCGCGGAATATATACGGGATGTTGATAAGATTGCTCCATGTCCGGAGGTGGCGTTGGACGTGCTGTCCATGGCCCATGCCCCGGATTGTTCCATCCCCCTGTTGTCGGAGAAAATAGAGCAGGATCCGGGGCTTACCGCCAACATGTTGCACATGGCCAACTCCGCCTACTTCGGCCATATGAAAAAGATCACCTCGGTCAAGGATATCATCGTCCGCATGGGGGTGGACGCCGTCAAGATCATCTCCATCACCAGCGCATCGGTCGGGTTGCTCAGATCGCCGCAGGAGGCCTATGCCCTGGGCCGGGGTGAACTCTGGCGTCACTCCTTTGCCGTTGCCATCCTGGCAAATATCATTGCCCGTTACGCCAAGGCCAGAGATACCTCGGCCATTTACACCGCCGGCTTGCTCCATGATGTGGGCAAGGTGATCCTTGACCGGCCATTGCAATTGGAGAGCTACAGCCGGGATGAAACCGAGGGGCAGGCGGATCTCTTGACCGTGGAACGCCGCCTGCTGCATACGGACCACGCCGAGGTGGGCATGGCGCTGTTGAAAAAATGGGGATTGCCGGAGGCGATTTCCGTTCCGGTTGGTCTGCACCATGACACTACGCAGTCCCAGTCAAAAAGGCTGGGAGTCAAAATCATCTGTCTGGCCAATCGGCTGGTCCATCTTACCGAGTACGACGCAGGCAGCTCAGGGGATTTCTTTTTTGACGTGCTGGCCTATGAGAGCATGAAAGGGGAGCTGCCCGAGGTGCCGAATTTTGAAAGCAACATGCGCCTGATTATCGAAGAGTTTGTTGAGAAATATCAGGATGCCGTCGCCGTGTTTATTCTGTAGTAGCTCGTTTCCTCGCAACATTTAGGAGTCGCCCAGAAACAACATGGCCATCTATGTTGCCTTACTGTACGGCTCCTTATGTCATCTCGCTACCTAAAACGGCCACGTTATTTTTTGACGATGGCTTATCAAAACTCATCGCCGCTGATACTGCTCGCCCCGAACCCCGCCCTTCTCGCCAATGAAAGGAGGGGGCTCGTGTTCCTTATTTCTAGGCTGCTTCGCCGATCTGCACTGATTCCTGGATATGCATGAGACGGTCAATATCCAGGAGGATGGTTACGCCTTCGGCGAGTTTGGCCATGCCCAGTAGGCACTGGCAGTCAACCACGCTGCCGAATTTGGGGGGATCTTCCACATCCTGTTCCTTGATGGTGACCACCTCGGATACCGCATCGACGATGATCCCGATAAGCCGGGAGCCGGTGAGACCGGAAACCTCCACCACGATAATGCAGGTGCGGGCATCGTATTCCGCGCTCTCCATCCCGAATTTGCCCCGCATGTCCATCACGGGAATGATCTTGTCTCGCAGGTTGATAACCCCTTTAAAAAAGGGCGGCATCTCCGGTAACTCATGGATGGCCATCAGGCCGATGATCTCCCGGACATCGAGGATGCCGAGGCCGTAGCGCTCCTTGCCCAGGGTGAAGATCAGATACTTGCCCTCTCGGGAGGCAAGGGTCTGGTCGATGCCCAGCTTCCGGGCCGCTCCCCGGGGCTGGCTCGCCTCTTGTCCCGCTCCCGCTGCAGTCGGCACATTTTTGCAGGCGATATCGGCAAAGCGGGTGTCGACAAACTCCGCGAGATTGATGCGCCGGCCGATCTCCATCTTGCTGGTCATGTAATCCTGGATGGTCTCCAGATCTTCCCTGACCGGATAGAGATTATCCGTGGTGATTCCCTGGGGGTCGGAGAGGACATTGCGAAGCAGAACGGGTTCGAGCCCGATTTTTTTCTGCGGGTCGAGAAAGGTTACGGCGATCTCAGCCGCTTCGTCGACATGATCACGGATATAGATGCCGGATTCCACCAGCATGTTGGTGAATTCCTGCACTGCCTCCGGGTATTTGGTGAGGATCTCTTCCCTGAAAATCACGACGCAGCAAGGGTGGTCCTGCCAGACCTCGCTGGAGAGGAACTGGCGCTCGGCAATGCCTGCGGTAATGGCCCGCGAACCGATGGGTTCGGCCACCAGAAAACCGCTGGCCTCGGAATTTTCCTTTAAAAATTCCGGCATGGCCACCGGCGGCACCACGTCGAAGAGGACGTTGACCGCTTCCTTGCCCGCCACCCCTGGCCGCAACCCCATTTGAGTGAAATACATGTGGGCCAGCATGTTGTGGACCGACATCTTGTGGGGGATATAGAAGGTCTTGTGTTTGAAAAATTGCTGGTAGGGCTTGACATACTTGCCGGTCTTGTTGCGCACGCAGATGCTGCCGTTACGGTGGGCGAAAAGCACCAGCTTGATGGGTACCCCGTAGCTGAACAGGTCCATGGCCATGGGCGCCAGGATAAAGGCCCCGTCCACCTCGCCGTTTTCGAGGGCGTTTTGCACCGGGTTCCAGCCCGGCATGCAGAGGGTCTCCAGGCTGAAATGTTGGGGGTTTTTCCGGCCCGAGACCACCTGATGCTTGAGCACCCCCAAGGCCAAATGGTCAGTGATTTGGATATGGGCTATCTTGAGATGAACCTTACCCTCGGCGCTGAGCTTGGGGCCTTCTTCTTTTTTTGCGGCAGGTGTCTGTTTCAGGCCGAAGGCTTCCTCGATGAGGACCTTCAGTTCGTCCGGGGTAAAGGGCTTGGCCACCACGCCGTTGGCCCCGGCCTCCTTCGCCTTGGCTACATATGCCTTGTCTCCGTGGCCGGTGGCCATGAGAAAGGGGAGTTGCTTGAAGGCTTCCTGGTCGCGCATCCATTGCAGCAACTGGTAGCCGTCGCAGTTGGGCATGGACCAGTCGCTGATGACCAGGGCAATGTCGGGTTCGGCTGTAAGTTTTGCCATGGCGTCGTTGCCATCCACCGCCTCGACGATGTTGGTAAAACCGACCTGGCCGAGAATCCGGGCTTCCATCTTGCGCATGGTCCCGGCGTCTTCAACGAGCAAAATTTTCATCTGCGGATCAAGAGCCATGATGTCACCTCCTGATCCAATATAGGGGAAGAAAAGTGTTTCGACAAGAAGGGATAAAAAAAATGAAAAAAGGGGCCGGGAGTACGAAGAGGCTACCGGAGAATTTTTCCGGGCGATACCTTCCCGAAGGTTTTATAATGGGTGTGTCAGTTGGCTCGCGCGGTTATTTTCTTCTCCCTCAGGATAGGCAATCATGACCGAAAAAATTTTGTACACCCTTCATGAAACCCAGGCGCTTCTGGAAGAGGGATCGGTATTGCTCGTGGATATCCGCGATCAGGACACTTTTGTCGAAGGGCATATTCCCGAGGCGGTGAATCTGCCGGAGATCTTTTCTTTTTTAAGCGACAGCAGCCCGGAAGGGCTGGCCGTCTTGCAGGATACCTTTGCCGCAAGTTTTTCCCGGGTCGGCGTCTCCCATGAGCGGAAGGTCATTTTTTACGAAGACAGCTTCGACACGCGTTATGGCGCGTCTTGCCGGGGGTACTGGCTGGCCTGTTATCTTGGGCATCGGGATTGCGGCATTCTCGATGGTGGTTTTTGGGCCTGGCAACAGTACGGCCTGCCCGAAGAAACCGTCGAGATTCCGCCAACCCCCACTCGGTTCACGCCTCGGCCAAACCACAGATTGATGGCCACCAGGGAAGATGTCTTTCGGGCCATGGGAGACTCTGAAACTATTCTCCTCGACAATCGGGATGCCAACGAATGGCTGGGGCAGACTTCCTCTCCCTATGGTTACGACTTTGCCCCTCGGCGGGGCCGGATTCCCGGGGCTCGCTGGATAGAATGGTACAGTTTTATGAACAGGGCGGCAATTCCGGGCTTCCGGCCCGCCCATGAAATCCGAGCCTTGTGCGCCAGCCATCAGATTTATCCGGACAGCGACATTATTATTTTTTGTTTCAAGGGCTCGCGGGCGGCCAATACTTTTGTGGCGCTGAAGCTTGCCGGTTTCACGAGGCTGCGGGTCTACTTCGCCTCATGGAACGAATGGTCCCGAGATCCGAGCCTCCCCATTGAGAGCGGTGAGCCGCAGCCCGCAAACGTCCGCCGGAAAAACTAACCCCCCTTGAAAGATTCCCGCCGTCAGCGGGAATTCCGCTCTTGTTTGTCTCGGCTTTTTTCTTGCCAGTCTCTGGGGAAAATGGTCAAGTGGCAGCGCAAATTGAAATATTTTCCTCTATAAACCATATCCGTGCAGCCATGTTCCATGGAATTTTCCACAATCCTGCTCATCGCCCTGGCCTTGGCCGTGGACGCTTTTGCCGTGGCCCTGGCCGCCGGAGTCAGCCTGTGCCGGGTCAATGGCCGGCAGGTGTTCCGTCTGGCTTGGCATTTCGGATTTTTCCAAGCCGGAATGAATATCCTCGGCTGGCTTGGCGGCCTGACGGTTCGTTCGTTGATCGAGACCTTCGACCACTGGCTCGCTTTTGGACTGCTTGCCTTTGTGGGGATCAAGATGATCTGGGAAGCGATCCGGGAGGCAAAGGAGGAGGGCGAGGGTGCGGACCCCACCCGGGGACGCATGCTCATCACACTTTCGGTCGCTACCAGTATTGACTCCCTGGCGGTGGGGCTCAGCTTTGCCGTGCTCGAGATCAGTGTCTGGCTCCCGGCTCTGATCATCGGCTTGGTCGCCTCGGGGCTCACCGCCCTTGGCCTGCGGTTAGGGTGTCTGCTGGGTGCGGCGTCGCGTTTGGGCTCCAGGGCCGAGATTGTCGGCGGCTTGGTTCTTATTGCCATCGGCCTCAAAATTCTCCATGAACACGGGGCGTTATAAGTTGCCGCCCACGGTGTTGCCATACATTTACATTGCATTCTCTTGGGGCCGCTGGTATGTTTTTGCGTCTTAATATGCCGTTATGTTTAGGATCCGTTACGAAATACGCTCTGCTGTCTTAACCGGTTGGGTGCGGCCTCAAGCACTGCTTGGCCATTCATCGACTTGTTTGGTTGCAACGGCTTACTGTCAATACCATGCGGCTTGCGCCGCGGATTATCGGAGAACGAGTGATGAGTATTCGAGAAGATGCAATCAGGGGCACAATAACCCCTCTTTTTGAAAACTGTGCCGCCAACGAGAACATCACGGTTCAGGCCTTGATGCAGGGAGTGGCCCAGGGAACGATCTGTATTCCCAAGAACAAAAACCACCAATTCGACAGGATCATGGCCGTGGGCAAGGGTCTGTCCACCAAGGTCAATGCCAATATCGGCTCATCCAAGGATTACCCCGAGGTGTCCCAGGAGTTGCAGAAGCTCTGTGTCTGCCTCAAGGCCGGGGCCGATACGGTGATGGATCTTTCCATGGGCGGCGAGTTGGATGCCATTCGGCGGGAGATTCTGGCAAACTGTCCCGTTCCTTTGGGGACTGTGCCCATTTACCAGAGTATTGCCGAGGTGGTGGAAAAGCAGAAGAAAAAGATCGGAGAGGTCACGGTTGCTCAAATGTTCAAGGGTATTGAGCAGCAGGCCCAGGACGGGGTTGACTTCATGACCATCCATTCCGGCATCACCCTTTCCACCATGGAACGGGTGCGCAACCATCCGCGGCTCATGGGTGTGGTCAGTCGGGGCGGCTCTTTCACCATCGAGTGGATGAGTTTCAATCGGAAAGAAAACCCCATGTACGAACATTTTGACGAGCTTTTGGCCATTCTCAAGGAACATGAGGTCACCCTGAGTCTGGGTGACGGCATTCGGCCTGGATGCCTGGCCGACGCCACCGATCGGGGCCAGATCCAGGAGCTGATCCACTTGGGCGAATTGACCCAGAGGGCTTGGGAGGCCGGGGTGCAGGTGATGGTAGAGGGGCCGGGTCACATGCCGCTCAACCAGATTCAGGCCAACATCCTGCTCCAGAAACAGCTCTGCCATGGGGCGCCGTTTTATGTGCTTGGCCCCTTGGTCACGGACATTGCCCCGGGATACGACCATATCACCGGCGCCATCGGCGGCGCCATTGCCGGGGCGGCAGGGGCCGATTTTCTCTGCTACGTCACTCCGGCTGAGCATCTCAAGCTGCCCAGCGCCGAAGATGTGCACGAGGGGGTCATGGCCTCCCGTATCGCTGCCCATGCCGCAGACATTGCCAAGGGATTGCCCGGTGCCATCGAAAAGGATATCGCCATGGCCAAGTGCCGCAATAATCTGGATTGGAAAGGCCAGATCGAGTTGTCCATCGATCCTGAAAAAGCGCGGCGTTTCCGGGAGGAGGGGAGTTCATACAAGGGCGACGCCTGCAGCATGTGCGGCTCATATTGCGCCATCAAGGTTTACAAGCAGGCCACCGCGCCGGATCGACAGCAAAAATAAGCAGTTACAATATCGTCATCTGGATGGCCGAAACGGCATAAAGAGCTGTAACGAAATGGTCGGTAAAGTTGAGGTTGTTTTGTACAGGTCTTATCAGCACAGAGGGAGGACGCACCGCCATGACCGAATTCCTGGGGCAGATTGTCGATTTCATCAACAGCACTAATGTGCCGCAACAGATCAGCGAGGTAGATGCCAAGGGTCTTTTTACCAACACCTGGTTCCTGGTCCCCCTTATCGTCTTTGTCTGTTACAATCTTTACAAGCAGGCGATGAACACCCTGGTCCTGACCGGCCTTGGCTTCGGCCTCTGGATTTTCAGTGGGAGCCGTTACATGGAGGGCTTGGTGGTGGGCGACCAGCTCCAGCTCGTCAAGGTCTTGCCCGTGGTCGGTGTCTTTATCGGGGCCATCGCCATCGCCATCTATTTCCTCTTCATGCGCTCCGACTGATTGTCTTTGGGGCGGCAATCGTGACCAACCGGATTCAGGAAATCCATACCCGTCTTTTTGATCATTTCGGACCCCAGCACTGGTGGCCCGGTGAAACCCCTTTTGAGGTCATGCTTGGGGCGGTTCTGACCCAGAACACCAGCTGGCGGAATGTGAGCATGGTCATTGAGGCCTTGAGGCAGGACGGCTTGCTGTCTTTTGCGGCCTTGGAAGCTCTTCCCCCGGAGATTCTTGCCGAAAAAATTCGGCCTTCAGGATATTACAACCAGAAGGCCAAGCGTCTCAAGGGCCTTTTCGCCGCGATCCGCGAAGACAGTGGGAGTTTGGAGGACTTTTTCAGTCAGGACACGCATACTCTTCGGGAAAAACTGTTGGCCGTCAAAGGGATTGGGCCGGAAACAGCCGATTCGATCACCCTTTATGCCGCAGGCAAGCCTGTGTTCGTGGTGGATGCTTACACCTATCGCATCCTGCTTCGTCATGACCTCATTGCCGAGGAAGCAGGGTATGAGGAAATTCAGGATTTGTTCTTGGGCAAGCTACCCACCGATACCCAGCTCTTCAACGAGTACCACGCTCTTCTCGTCCGTGTCGCCAAGGAATACTGTAAAAAATCCAATCCGCTTTGTGACTGTTGCCCTTTGCAGGGCCTTTGATCATCGGCCGGTATTGACAGTTGTTTTTGTCATGATTGCGCGAAGATCGCGGCCTCCAGTTTTTTACCTCTCCAGAGTGGCGTCTATCCTTCCTTTTTTGATTTGCATGTAACTGCCTGATTTTATGTGAAAAATATCTTGACCGGGTCGTGAAAATCTTTATAGTGGGAGTAGGGAATATAATCTTACTTATTCAGGAGGATTGATATGGAAAAAGCACCGATGATGGTCAAGACCAAAACACGAAGCAACGTGGTGGCATCAGATGTAATCGGCACCGGTATCATACGGGGCGCTGCAGTGGGCTTTGGTGCAATGGCTGCCGGCTTGGTTGGCGCTTGGTCGGTGAGTTGTCTCGTTGCCGGTATAATTGCTGCCGGAGGCCCTCTCGGCCTTGTTACCAGTTGGTTGGGCGCAGTAGCAGGGATCTGAACGAGGTGATTGGCTTTTGCGTTTTTTGAAACGGGGCGTTTAGCCCCGTTTCAGCGGCGGTCGAAAAAGAAAGGCAGCCGCAGTCTGTATTATTTTGCTGTCGTCCTGTGACATATTTGTCCGGCGCCTGACGTAAAATTGCAGGGGAAAAACACTCCTGCTGGTTTCCCGGGTTGACCCGGAAGAGCTGCTTTCAACCGCTTTTTATGCATCCGCGAGTTGATATTTCCGCACTTATGCCGTTCCGCCGTTGCTTCCACAATCAGTTTCTGATTAGTTTCCGAAAGGTTGTTTCTTTTTTTTAAGCATTTCCCCATGCTTTATCTCTCCTGACTGGCGTATTCCATAATCGCTATTGGTTTGTTTTTCTCCGTGTTGGAAGTAACCTTCCGGCTGAATGTCCGCTATGCTCTCCGCGCCTTCAGGAAGAGGATGATCTGTGCGGGCAGGATTTCGACTATGCGGTCATGGCGGGACTGAATTGTAAACAGCGGGTCAATTATTGGGCCACAACCAGGTACAACTATGAATTTTCTTTTTGCGCAACAGTTTGTCCGGGGCACGTTTGGGCCTGTGTATCCTCGCCTCTTCGGGTCGAACGGTTTTCCGTTGACATGGGTTTCTAAAACCAAGTAAAGAGGCTTTGTCGGTTTGAATTGTGTCGGGGCGGTGTGTGCTCCGTATGTTCTTGTCACCTTCTCCCACGATCTTTTCTCTTCAGCCCAGGCAAACGACGGCTATGTTCCCGGAGTTTCCCCTGGGCGGTCTTCAATAATGAGGCGCGGGCCGGACCAACTCCGCCCCGGACAGGAGGCATACAGACATGCTTACCGTGTACAAACGCTTTGACCATCAACTGCAGATCGTCACTGACAGTGGGCCGGTGCCAAGGTCCTGGATCCGCATGGTCAATCCGACGCTGGATGAAATTCGTAGGGTTTCCCAAGCCACCGGAGTGCCGGAAGATTTGCTCCGGGCCGCCTTGGACTCGGAAGAACGTTCTCGTATTGAAATCGAAGATAACTGCATGCTGGTGCTTACCAATTTCCCGATGCTGCGCGGGCCGGACATGTACGATACCCTGCCGCTGGGTATTATCCTGACCCCGGATCAGGTCATTACCGTCTCGCTGGAAGAAACCGAAATCCTGCCTGGAAACATTGTCGGCCCTGGAGCTCCAGCCTATTACAACACCGGCAAGCGTACCCGTTTTCTCTTCCAGATTCTCTACAAGACCGCCAAGGTTTATCTGCGCTTCATCCATCAGATTAATCGCCAGACCGATGAAATTGAGCGTCATTTGCGAAAATCGATGAACAATGCTGAGGTGTTCCAGCTGCTCGACATGGAAAAAGGGCTCACCTATTTTACCGTGGCTTTGCGCGCCAACGGGCTGGTTTTGGAGCGCCTGTTGCGCCTCAGGAAAAACAGCGCTCTGCAGCATCTTCTGCCACAGTACGAAGAGGATGAGGACATCCTCGAAGATGCCATTATTGAAAACCGTCAGGCCTTGGAGATGGTCCAGATGTATTCCGACATCCTGAGCGGTATGATGGACGCTTTTACCTCGGTTATCTCCAATAATCTGAATCAGGTGATGAAGCTGCTCGCCTCCATCACCATCCTTATCTCCATCCCGACCATGATTTCCAGTTTCTGGGGCATGAATGTCGGGGTGCCTTTTCCGGATCAGCGGCTTGGTTTCTGGGTAGTCCTGTGTCTCTCGATGTCGCTTACCGGAGTCGCTGGATTTATCCTCTGGAAAAAACGCATGTTTTAAGTTGTTTTCCTGCATCAGCAAACCGTTTTGCCACCGACCTGCGCATGTGATATCCCTTTTTGCCGATACTTTTCCCGGCGATGGGCGTGCATCTCTGACACCGCTGAGCGGTTAGCTTCTTAATTTCGCGGTTCAAGATGGGCATCCCGTGGTTCAGTGGTGTTTCTCATTCTTGTGCGTTTTGTGTTCTTCTTCATTCCGCCCGCAAACACCGTATTCATTATCGCGATAATATCGAAGCCGTTCCATTGAGATACGACAACCCATGGCCCGTTGCTGGGATGTGCCCTGTGCTGGGAACCGTTACGGAAGAGGTAGTATGTATTTCCGACATAGAAGAGATCGTAAGGCAGTCCGACAGCTACGTAAAAGCCCAGTGCTCACGGAAGGGTGAATCGGGTGTCTTCCTCGACGTAAAATAAAAGTCTTGTGGGTGAACAGGTAAACCGTAGCGTTATTTCTTTTGTTCGGGCGGAAAGTCCACTGCTAAGACCGCTCCTGGCGGCGTTGGCCATCGTGCCAGAGCATCTGCCGACACACGCCCCGAATGATCTTGATTTCCTTCGACTTCAGTCCGATCCGTCCCAGAAATTGGCGGATGCTCTTCATCCAGTAATCATCATCCTCGGTTTTTAAAAAACCTATGCTCTGGAGCGCCTCTTCCACATGAACAAACATGGATTCCAGTTCCTGCTTGTTCCCCTGTTTGGGAGCCGCCTTGGGCAAATCGTTTCGGCTCGCCGCTTCCAGGACGCTGTAATGGAGTTCGTGGCTGAGGATAGCCACGGCCTGGGCCAGATTGAGGGAGGAGAAATCCACTGTTGGGATGGTGGTGATCTGGTTGCAGTAGCGAAGTTCTTCGTTGGCCAACCCCCGGTCTTCCGGGCCGAAGAGCAGGGCGACCCGGTTGTTTTTGAGCTGGGGCAGGACCTCGCTCATCAGTTGTCTGGGGCTGTTGACGGTGGTCCGCTTTTTGCCCTGTCGGGCGGAGGTGCCCAGCACCCAGCCGAAGGGGGCCAGGGCGTCGCCAAGATTTTCATGGAGTTCCAGATTATCGATGAGGTGGGCCGCCTTGGCGGTGGCGAGCTTGAGCATCCTTTCGCGGTCGGGTATTTCCCGGCAGACGAGGATGAGTTGGCCAATCCCCATGTTTGCCGCGGTTCTTGCTGCAGAGCCGATGTTTTCGGCAAACTTGGGAGAGACCAGTACTATGGCCGCGTGAGCCATCAGCTCCCGTACTGTATCTTGAATTGCCTCGCTCATTTGTCTTTCACGGGACGTTTTCTTGGCTGGGCACCGGTTTTTTTGCGGGGTTTGGCCTCGCCTTGAGCCGCAGTTGCTTTGCGTTTGCGAGGGGCAGATTGGACAAGATCCGTGGCGCGGGCTAGCTTTTCTTCCACAGTGAAATTGATCCGCCGCCTGGGGATCTCCACGCTGGTCAACCGCACCCGTACCAGGTCGCCGATTTGGAAGACGGTCTTGGTTCTCTGGCCGATGAGCCGGTGGCGCCCCTCTTCCAGTTGGTAATAATCATCACGCATCTCGGTGATGGGTACGGCGCCGTTGACAAAGATCTCGGTCAGTTCGACGAACAAACCGAAGGCGGTGACTCCGGAGATAATGGCCTCAAAGGTTTCGTCGATCTTATCGGCCATGAAATGGACCTGAAGCCGTTCCACCATCTCCCGGTCGGCCTCCACCGCTACCCGCTCCCGTTTGGAAAGAAATCCTCCCGACTCTTCGGTGGAGACCGCCTCGGGGCCGGTTTTTGGAGCCCCCTTCTTTTGTAAGCTTGCAGCCAAGGCCCGGTGGACCATGAGGTCAGGGTACCTCCGGATGGGGGAGGTGAAATGGGTGTAGTGGGTGGCGGCCAGGCCGAAATGGCCGAGATTGTGAGGGGAGTAGCGGGCCTGCTGCATGGTGCGCAGCAGAAGATTGCTGATGATGTATTCCTGGGGGGTGCCCGCCGCCATGGCCAGCACTTTGCCGAACCACTGGGGAGAGCCGCCGCCGTCGTCGACATTAAGCCCCATGCTCTGGGCAAACTCGGTGAACTCCGCCACCTTGAGCTGGTCGGGCGGTTCGTGGATCCGGTAGAGGGAGTCGATCTTGCCCTGGTCCAGAGCCTCGGCCACCGCCTCGTTGGCGGCGAGCATAAATTCCTCAATAAGTTTGTGGGCCTGATTGCGCTCGCTTCGTTTGATGGTCTGCACGGTGTTGTCCTCGCCCAGCACCACCAAGGGCTCCGGGAGCTCAAAGCCGATGCTCCCCCGCTTGGTTCGGCGTTTTTCCAGGCTCAGGGCCAGCCGGCCCATGCGTTCGAGATCCTCCACCATGTCGGCGTACCGGCTGCGCACCGTTTCATCCTTGTCCACCAGGATCTGTTTGACTATGGTGTAGGTGAGGCGATACTTGCTGCGAATGATGCTCTTCATGAAGCGCTTGCCCAGCCGCTTGCCGTGCTCGTCAAAATCAAGCATGGCGGTGAAGGTGTAGCGGTCCTCGTCGGGCACCAGGCTGCAGAGGTTGTTGGAGAGCCGCTCCGGCAGCATGGGGATGACCCGGGTGGGGAAATAGACGCTGGTGCCGCGCTGGTAGGCCTCCATATCCACCGGGGTTTGCGGTCGTACATAATGGCTGACATCGGCGATGGAGACATAGAGCCGATAGCCGTTCTTCAGGGGTTCGATGGCTACGGCGTCATCAAAATCGCGGGCTGTTTCCCCGTCGATGGTCACATGGACCACATTCCGCAGGTCTGTGCGGGAGGCGGACATTTTTACCTCCGGGTCCAGGGATTCCACCTGTCCGGTCACTTCCTGAGTAAAGACATGGGGCAGGTCGAATTTGCGGATGACCATTTCGGTCTGCACCTGGATATCCTTGGGATTGCCCAGTACCTCGAGGATGATGCCGTCAAGATTGCGCTGTCCGGCGGCAAAGGAGGTGACCTCGGCCAAAACCGCGTCGCCGTTTTTGGCCCCACGGCTGTCCTCCTTGCGGATAATCAGATTGTAGGGAAAGCGAGTGTCCTCCGGGGTTACCAGCCCGGTATTGCCTCCGGCCATGTAGACCCCGACCAGTCGGTTGGTGGCCCGCGTCAGGACCGCGACCACCCGCCCCTCGTAACGGCCTTGGCGGCGGCTCATCAATTGGACCAGCACCTTGTCGCTGTGGGCCGCGCCGCCCAGCATGCCGGGGGGGATAAAGACGTCCTGGTCGATCTCCAGTTCGGCCGGGGCCTCGGTGGGGGCGACAAAGCCATAGCCTTTGGTGGTCACGCTGATCGGGCCGGCAAACAGCTCTACGCTCTTGCGCAAGGCAAAGGTATCCTTGCGGCAGGAAAGAACCTTGCGCCGACAGAGATCATCAAGCACCCCCAGCACCTCCTGTCGGTGGCTCTTGGTCAGCCCAAGAGTCTTAAAAAGATCCTGTGCTGAAAGTGGCATCTCCGCAGTGTAGAGCTTGCCCAGAATCTCGCTTTCAAACCGCGCTTCCTGGTGTTGGCGCACCACCCTGCCGCCGCCCTCGCGTTGTCGTTTCCCAGGCCGACCGTGTTTGCTGTGGGAAATCCTCTTTTTATGTGTCACAGGCTTGCTTCTCCCCGGCTATTTTGTCATCGGCTTACCTATGTGCAATACTATAGCACAGTCAGCAGGACTTTTTGTCTGTCGGAACTACCGCCGCTGATCGGTACGCGTATCCTTGGTGCTGCTGAAGAGTTACGTTTTCTTTAGTTAAAGAAATGGAAAATCATTGCACAAGGGCTGAGAACGAAATACCCTTACTAAGAGCTTGATTACGGACAAGCTCTTAAGATCCTGGTGCGATAATTGTACCTTATTTACAGGTGCAGATCATCCATATTACCCATGACCGGCTAAGAAAGACAGTGACTATCTATGGCATCATCCAGAAAATTTAACATAGCCGCCTATTGCGAGCGCATGGAAGAGCTTCTCGGTGGGCAGGAAGGTCCGGCCAAGGTCTTCTGGGAGGCGCTCTCCTTTGCCGTTTCCGCCCATCAGGACCAGCGGCGCAAGTCCGGCGAGGCCTATGTCAGCCATCCCCTTCAGGTGGCAAAAATTCTGGTGGAGGAGCTGGATATCCGTGATCCGGAGTTGCTCGCCGCCGCCGTGCTCCACGACACGGTGGAGGACGTCCCCGAGGTGACCAGCGAGGTGATCGGCGAGATTTTCGGCAAGAACATCGAGACCATTGTCGATGCCTGCACCAAGATCGCCAATTTCTCCGGAGACAAACAGACTTTTTACAAGTTGGTTCATCGCAAGCTTTTCTCAGGCGCCGCAGCTCACCTTGAAGTTTTGTTGGTCAAGCTGGCCGACCGGCTGCACAACCTGCGGACCATGGGCTCCATGCCCAAGGATAAGCGGCAGAAAATTGCCGATGAAACCTTGGATATTTATGCGCCCTTGGCCAAGGTCATGGGCTTGAACAGTATCAAGCGCGAGTTGTACACCCTGGCCTTGATGTACAAATTTCCGCGGCAGAGCCAGAAGGTGCAGGCCGCCATCAAACGGTTGCAGAACAGCGAAGAGGTGCTGGCCATCAAGCGCACCCTTGAGGCGCGGATGAAGGAGGCGTGGATCACCCACGAAATCCGCCTCAACCCCAAGGGCCTCTGGGCCTACTTTGATCCGGCTCACAAGCTTTTGCACAGAACCATCGCCAACCCCCTGGAATTCATCATCGTCACCAACGATATCCAGACCTGCTACCGGATTCTCGGGGTTATTCACCAGACTTATCCACCCATCCCCAGAACCATCCGGGACTTTATCGCCAACCCCAAGGCCACCGGTTATCAGAGTCTGCATACCCGAGCCAATATCAAGGGGGCCAACTATCTGTTCAAGATCCGCACCGCCGAGATGATAAATTCCTCCCGCACCGGCTTGGTGCAGGAGTGGTTTGTCCACAAGAAGGTGCCCACCGGTTTTGAAGTGGAATTGCGGGAGATGCTGGATATCCTGGGGACGGATGAGGATCTCTCCTACCGGGAGATGATTGCGGTCAGCAGCAAGAAAGCTATCTATACCTATACCCCAAAGGGCGACCCCGTTGAATTGCCCGTTCACAGTATCGTGCTGGATTTTGCCTTCAAGGTCCACACGGATGTGGGCAAGCGCTGCATCAAAGCCAAGATAGGCAAGCGTCAGGTGGAGCCCGACTCCCTTCTTGAAGACGGCGATCAGGTGGAGATCATCTGTCAGAAGGATCCGGTGCGTTTCGAGCCGGAAATCCAGCAGCTCTGTCAGACCCCCAGAGCCCGGGCGGAACTCGCCAAGCTGTTCCGCCAGCGGCGAGAGGCTCTGAGCGGCATGATCGGCCAGAGCATCCTCCTGCAAGAGCTTAAGCGTTATGGGTTGCCTTCTGATATTCTGGAAAAACCGGGCATGGAAAATATCATGGCAACTCTCGGAGCAAGAGAACTGCCGGATCTCTTTCTTGGTCTGGGCGAGGGCAGATTTCGCCTGCGTGAATTGATCCACGAGATCAAAAGCCGGCTGTATGCCAACCGGGAAACCCTTCAGCCTCCCACCGGCAGCTTGAACCGTATCGAACTTGCCACCCTGGATCCGGTGTGTATCAAGTTTTCCCGCTGCTGCAACCCTGGGCCCACGGACAAAGGACTGTACGGCCTGCTCAGCGAACGCGGCCTCTCCATTCACCAGAAGGAATGTACCACGATTACCTCTCTCCATGCCCAGCGGGAGGATGTGGTGGAGGTGCGCTGGCGGCTCAAGGAAACGCTGGTGCCCAAGAGGCAGACCATCCTCATTCTGAATGCCCCGTCTCGCAACCGTGTTCTGATGATGCTGGGCGTTGCTCCGGAAGAGATGAGGATCAGCGAGATCGAGCTGCTTTCCAGTGTGCCGTCGCGCACCTCCGCCTGGCAGATAAATTTCCAGGTCGATACCTTGCAAGGGCTCAAGAATATTCTCGTCCACCTTGCCAAGACCGGGATGGTCTTTGAGTTCGGGTTGGAGCAGTAAACTGTCCGGCAGCACCGCATCTGCGTTGTCATCGGCCCGCTCGTGTGCGACAGCACACTTCGCAGACCTCTTTCGCTCATCTGCGGCACTGCTGAACAGTTTACTCCATTTTCGGCACCAAGCGGTCGTTTGCGTGCCGCTTTCCTCGCCTACAGTTTTTCTCCCATGGCCAGATCCTCCAGACCGTCCCGATCCAGAATGGTGATCCGCGACCCTTCGGTGCTGATCAGCCCCTGTTTGGAGAGCTTGGTCAGGATGCGGGAAAGGGTTTCGGGAATGGTGCCCAGCAGGCTGGCCAGCTGGGCTTTGCTGATATTGAGCTTTACGGTGTCGGTGTCTCCCTGCTGGCCGCTGAGATAGAGGAGGTGCGCCGCCACCCTCCCCGGCACCTCCTTGAGCGACAGATCCTCGATCAGATGGGCAAACTTTTTGAGCCGCATGGAAAGGGCCGCCAGCATGTTCATGGCCAGGGCCGGATTGGTCTGGATCAGTTCGATGAAGGCGCCGCGCGGGATGAAGATGGTGCGGCTTTTCTCCAGGGCCAGGGCATGGGCCGGAAAGGTCGATCCGGTAAAGACGGCGGCCTCGGCAAAGGGTTCCCCCGGCCCGAAGATATGGAGGATCTGTTCCTTGCCTTCCATGGAAAGTTTGTAGATCTTGACCAAGCCCTCCATGACCACATAGAACCCGGTCCCCGCATCGCCTTCGGCAAAGATGCTCTGTCCGCGTCCATAATCCTGAAGGGTGATGATCATGGCCAGCTCTTCATACTGTCCGGCGGTCAGGCCGCTAAACAGCGGAACCTGTTTTAGAAAAGACATGAGTTCCATGGGTTACTCCTTTCTGGTGGGCAGACAACCCATGGCCCATGCCAGATTGTCTGCAAAAAAGGATAGCACGGTAATGGTCGGCGGGCAACCGTCCTGATCCCTGTTCGAGGCAAAAGTCAGCGTCAGGGGGTCTGCCTGGGTGCCGCAGCCGGCATGGTTCGCAAGCAAACGGATCTCCAGGAACCCGGGCAGGGGGGTGGTTCGGACCATTTTGCGTATTGCCTCCTTGGCAGCCCACAACATGGTGAGCCTTTCCGTTTCTGTAAATGATTCAGGAAGAGAGGCGCTCAGGATATCCTCTTCTTCCGGAGAGACAAAGCGGTCCCTGACCGTGTGGATCTTGGCTCCCGGTTCCTGGATGTCGAGCCCGCAGGGAAAGTTTGCCGCCAGGGCCGCGGCCAGCGGCCCGCTATGGGAGATGGAGATGAACGGGGGGGCGGCGTGAGTCTCTGTAGCCACATAGGGGCGTCCTCCCGCTTCCGTACGGATCACAAGGTTTCGCCAGGTCATCGCGGTTTCGCCCAGAAGCCCGGCAGCCGCCCATTTGGCGGCAATTCGTCCGCCAAGCCATTCGGCGCGTCTTTTTTCCAGGTTAAAACCGCGCCATTGCTCCAACTCGTCCGGACTCAGATATTCACTGGCCAAGCCGGGTTGCATGATGTCGGCGCGGGCGGGCAAGGCGGCAAGCGGCACCCCCCCCAGCCGCAAACGGGCCTCCGGGGTAAAATGGTGCTGCCAGTGTGGCCAGTATTCTTCAAAAATGGCTTGGACTAACGCCATTGTTCCCTCCAGTTGTAAAAAACCTTGCCCTTGGCCGTAAGCCGCTGTTAAAAAACAACTTGGCATTGCGCGTGGCTAAAACGGTATCAGAAGCCGTAACTGACCGGCCGGAATAGAGCAACATTTTTGAGGGCTCCTAAGCCGTTGTTCAAAAATAACTGTAACATTGTAATGTCGTGACCGGTATAAGGGGGCGTGAGAAACCATGTTTCAGGGGATCAACCATGACCGCAATTGATTTCGGCGTTATCGCCATCATTCTCATCTTTCTTGTCCGTGGCATCTGGATAGGTTTCGTCCGGCAGCTGGCCTCCTTGGCCGCGCTCATTCTCGGTTATCTTTTTGCCGGGCGCTATTACGAGCAGATAAGCCCGCGCCTTTCCTCGATGATCCCTTCGCCCCAGCTCTGTTTTCTCGTGACCTACGCCTTGCTTTTTCTTGCGGTTTTTTTCGGGGTTCTGGCCCTTGGCTTTGTGCTGAAAAAGGTCATGAGCATCTCGCTTCTTGGCTGGTTTGATCGGTTTATGGGCGGGATTTTCGGGCTGGTCAAGGCGGGGGTGATTATTCCCGTTCTCTTCATGGTGATGTCCGGGCTGTTGGCGGATTCCAACCCGCTCATGACCGGTTCTCTTGCCGCACCCTATCTGTCCAAAAGTTCCGGTTTTCTGCTTTCCTTTGTTCCGGACCAGAATCTGCACCGGCAACTACTTCCCAAGGAACCTGCCATTCTCCTTTCGGTCCCCGCCATACCAGCGGGCAAGCCGGGCCGGGCTGATTCCGCAAAAAAACCCCAGTAAAATCGACTGGTTCACAAGGGTTGTGCGCACAAGCCCCAGGCGTTGCCAACGTCGGGCCGAGGTGAGGGCCGGGGTTGTGAGCAGGGCGAGCCTCCCCATTTTCCGCAAGCGCAGAACCAGCTCAAGGTCCTCCAGCATGGGGAGCTCTTTAAAGCCCCCCATGGCCTGAAACCGGGCGGCGGGCAGAAAGAGCGCTTGATCGCCGTAGGGAAGCCCAAACCAGGCGCTCCGCCAATTGGTGCCATGTTCAAGAAGCCGAAAGCGCCAGCCTGCGGCGTCAATGGCGAAGCGGAAGGCTCCGGCCACGATGCCCGGCCGGTCGAGGGTTGCGCGGATGGGGGCAGCAAACCCCTCCGGCAGTCGGGTGTCGGCATGGAGAAAGAGCAGCGCCCCCCCCCTTGCCACCCGCGCCCCGGCATTCTGTTGGCTCCCGCGACCGACCGGGGCGGGTATCACCGTTGCTCCGGCTGCCATGGCCAGGGGCACGGTATGGTCGCGGCTGCCGCCATCGGCCACGATCACCTCCACCCCCGGCTCTCCGACCAGTCCGGTCACGGTTTGACCGATACACGCCGCCTCATTGAGGGTCGGGATGATGATCGAGATGTCGCAGGTCTTCCGGTCGGTCAACATCGGCAAGGGCTTCCAGGAAATGGGTTGTAAGATTCAGGGCCTGCGCCTGTTTCAGGGTCGCGGCCAGGACTTCCCCGCTGCCCCAGGGGATATCGGAAAAAAGAGAGGGAGCTGGGCGGCGGAGGCCAAGAAGATAATAGCCGCCGTCCCTGGCCGGCCCGAGCACCAGATCCTGCCGGGCAAGGGCATTAAAGGCTTGGGCAAAGAGGGCAGGGGAGAGGCCGGGGCAATCAGCGCCGATAACCACCACCCGACCAACACCTTGGGCAAAGGCCTGGGCAAAAGCCCGGCGCAGACGGTCGCCTAGGTTGCCATCGCCCTGGGCCACACAGGGGATATCGCTGGAAAGCCAGTTCTGCATGGCTTCCTGATTTCCGTCGGTAAAGCGAATTTCCGGGGTAACCGGATAGTTGTGTGCAAACTGTGCCATATGGGCGATAAGTGTTTCGCTCATCCGCCGCTGGAGCCCGGCTGCGCCCTCTGCTCCCAAGGCTGGAATCAGCCGGGTTTTTGTCCGGCCCGGTACGGGATAACGGGTAAAAAGGATGAGCCGCGCCTGCTTGTTTCCGTCCATTTTCAGCCTGTTTGCCGGGGGGTAGGGAACTCCTTGCTGCCTGTCTTCTTCTCCGCTATACTGCCGCTAATCTCTTCTTCCCATAACCCCTCACCATACCAGTCATGCCGTGACCGTCAAAAGAAAAAAGAAACATCCGGCCCCCTGTTCATACCGCAAGAGGACCTATCGGAACCGTGTTGCGCATGGCGACCTGATCGCTTTCGAGGTGCGAATCCGGGAAACGGACTTGCAGATCCTTGCTGGAAAAGAGCTGCGCGACAGGGCCGGCGATGCTGTAATCCAGTATCGCAGCCAGCTGGAAAGCTATATCGCCTGCCATCCTGAATTTCTGAAATCCCTTACTCCTCTGCCCCTCGATCCCATGGCTCCGCCCATTGTCAAACGGATGCTCGCCGCAGGTCTGGCCGCGGAGGTCGGCCCCATGGCTGCGGTGGCCGGGGCCATCGCCGAGTATGTCGGGCTGGATCTTTTGGCTGCGGGCGCAGGCGAAGTAGTGGTGGAAAACGGCGGCGACATCTATTTTTGCCGGAACCAGGAGAGCGTGGTCGGGATCTTTGCCGGGACCTCGCCGCTCAGCAATAGGGTGGGGTTGAAGATTCCGGCCGGGTGCATGCCCCTCGGCATCTGCACCTCGTCCGGCACCGTGGGACACTCCCTGAGTCTGGGCGAGGCCGACTCCGTCACGGTGCTGGCCAAGGATACCGCCCTGGCCGACGCGGTCGCCACCCTCGCCGGCAACGCGGTTCAACCGGGTCAGAGCCTTGAGCTCGCCTTGGGCAAGGCCGCCGCTGTGTCGGGGGTTTTGGGCGTGGTCATCATCCGGGGTGAGGAGCTGGGCGCCTGGGGCGAGGTGGAGTTGGTGCCGTTGGGGGGATGAATGTGTGTTTGGAATTCTGTTAACATCCTTCGATTGCCGGGGCAGGCGTCATGCCTTGCCCATCTCCTTACCGGTATAGAACTGCTCGAAGATTCGTTGAATCTTATCCTGGGGGATACTGCCGCAGGTATCGCTGATACGGGTATATGAAATTCAATGCGGCCCAGGTTGTGATTCTGATCTCTCCCTTTGACCCAAATATGATTGATTCTCAATCGGTTGCGGAGTTCCGCGAGCCTCGGCTGGCACCTTCTGCGCATCATCCCGCAGTTTGCGATGAACAGATTCCTGTTTCGTGGTTTTTGCGGCGACAAGGTTTTTAAAAAGAGAGCCATTGTGATATAATAAATTATAAGGTTTTGGATTGCTCGATGGAGAAAATCGTCAAAGATAAAATAATCTCGTAGAATCATGTTGTTGGGAAAGAGGTGGCGCGTGGATAATATTTTTTTCGTTGATGATGAAAATCACCTTCTTCGGGCGATTGAACGGATTTTTGCCGATGAAGAGGGCCTGAATCTTTGTGTTTTCGACAACCCCGAGGAAGCGCTGAAAAGGCTTGAGACGAGTGTTGCTGCCGTAGTTGTCACGGATCAGAAAATGCCCTCAATGCAGGGGACAGACTTTTTGGAAATAGTCAAAGCGAGATGGCCTGATGCTATCCGGATAATTATGTCCGGCTATGCAGACCTGGATGTCATGATGGAGGGCATCAACAAAAACAATATCTTCCGGTTTATCAACAAGCCGTTTAACAATTCCGAGTTGGTATTGGCTGTGAGAGAGGCGCTTAACCATTACAACGTATCGCAGGAAAACAAGAGACTGCATGCTGTTACCCGAAAACAGAACGACGAACTCGTGCTTTTGACCCGGCAACTTGAAAGCAAGGTCTATGAGAAAACAGCACAGATCAGGCACAACGAGGAACAGTTGCAAGAACTGGTCAAGAAGCTTGAACAGGCGCTTGATGGTTCCGTCAGAGCCATGGCCATGGCGGTTGAGACGCGAGACCCCTATACTGCGGGACATCAGAAACGGGTGGCGGAATTGGCCTGTGCGATTGCCGGGGAGATGGGGTTGTCGGCGGATGTCATCGAAGGCATACGCCTGGCCGGGATAGTCCATGATTTGGGGAAAATATACGTGCCGGCGGAAATCCTCAACCGGCCTGGGAGATTGTCTTCCATTGAAAGAGAATTAATCCATACCCATCCCCAGGTCGGATTTGATATCCTGAAAGGAATAGAATTCCCCTGGCCGATTTCACAAATAGTGCTGCAGCACCATGAGAGAATTAACGGGTCCGGGTACCCGAACCGTTTGGCTAATAACGAGATATTGTTAGAGGCGAAGATTATGGCTGTTGCCGACGTGGTGGAGGCGATGTCCTCCCACCGCCCTTACCGCCCTGCCCCAGGTCTCGATCTGGCTCTTGCCGAGATCGAAAAGAATACAGGTGAAATCTACGACCAAAGTGCTGCGCAGGCATGTCTTACCCTTTTCCGGGACAAGGGCTTTTCCATGACAACCTGGCACGGATAATACAAGAGAAAATCCGTGTTATCGACTCCCTGTTTCCATTACTCCTCAACAACCGGAATTTTGATGCTAAAAGTACTTCCTTTGCCCACCTTGCTGGCGACCGTGATCTCGCCATTATGTTTTTTTGTGATGATCTCGTAGGCAATACTTAATCCAAGGCCCGTGCCTTTACCCACCTCCTTTGTGGTAAAAAAGGGATCAAACACCCGCGGCAGAATATTTTCCGGAATCCCGCAACCAGTATCGGTGATTGTCACATAAATCCCTCCGGACTCTTGCCAGGTTTTCACTATAATATCACCTTGGTGCGCGATGGAATGCGCCGCATTCACCAAAAGGTTGACAAAAACCTGACTGAGCTGCATAGGGTTGCATCTTGTTTTCGGCAGTGAGCCGAATTCTTTTTTCAGGGTCACCTTGTACTTCAATTCATTCCAGACCATATTGAGGGTGCTTTCCAAGATATCGTTGATATCTTCAAAAGTTGCCGTGTCCTGCTCATCCCGGGAAAAATTCTTCAAATCCTGCACGATATGCTTCACCCGCTCAGTACCTTGCAACGATTCAGCGATCAAGGTTTTGATGTCATTTGAAATAAAATCTATCTTAAGCTCCCGGCGCTTTGCGGCAATCACCTCTCCGGCGCCACCACCATTACTGCTCTGTACACTTTGGGCGGAGAGCAGTTCAATAAATTCAAGAAGCCGTTCCACGTACTTATCAAGCGAACTGAGGTTGCTGGAAATAAAGCCGATAGGATTATTAATCTCGTGAGCTACTCCGGCGGCCAACTGGCCTATGGATGCCATCTTTTCATACTGTATCATCTGGGCCTGATGTTTTTTTAATTCCTCCTGAAACTGTTTGCGTTCAAGGGAGTAGCGTAAGGTCTTGAGCAAAAACGGACCATTGATATCCCCCTTCATCAAATAATCCTGAGCTCCCATCTGTAGCGCCTGGATGGCAAGAGATTCATCTCTCATCCCCGTCAAGACAATGATTGCAATATCCGAGGTGGCATCGTGCAGCTTTCGCAGTGTCGACAAGCCCGCGCTGTCCGGCAAGTTCAGGTCGAGCAGCACGAGATCCACTCCGCCGTCGGCCACTATTTGCAACCCGCCAGCCAATGTGTCGGCATGCAGGACAACAACTTGATCACCGCCATACATGGTTAGTATCTTGATCATCAGGTCGGCGGTTAACCGTTCATCTTCAATCATCAATATAGTGATTGTCTTCGTCGTTATCATGGCTGGCACCACCCTACCTGTTGTTGGTGTTCGTTTTACGTCGAAAACGTGACGACAGAGGTTCTTTGGGTTTCCCGAGTGGATTCCCTCCGATCTCCTGCCAATTTGATGCTTGCTCAAGCATAGCCGGGGTTGTTTTTCCCTCGGCATGCGTCATCCTGGGTCTGTCGTCCAGACTGAAATGAGGACATCATATCTTGTAACAACCATCCAGCGCCCCTTTCGTCCCTGGTGTTGGCCAATCGCCAGGAGAAAGCCATGCGGCTGGATCCAGGGTATCATTACTCCTGCACCGGAAGCTTCACAGTGAAAACGGTACCCTTGTCGAGCTCGCTTTCCACGCTGATGTCGCCTTGGTGTTTTTTGATGATATCGTAGGAGATACTCAAGCCCAGCCCGGTACCCTTGCCCACCTCCTTGGTGGTAACGGCTCAAAGATTTTTGTGAGATTTTCCTTGGGGATACCTTTCCCTGTGTCGGTAATGGAGATAAAGATGGCGTTGTCCTCTGTCCAGGTCCTGATGGTGATGATGCCCTGGCTTTCCATGGCATGCGCGGCATTGACCAGCAGGTTCATAAACACCTGGTTGAGTTGTTGCGGCAGACAGCGGGAAAGAGGAAGCTCTCCGAATTCCTTCACTACCTGTGCCTTATATTTCAGTTCATTCCAAACGATGGTGAGGGTAGTCTCGATGTTGTCGTTGATATTGACCAGCTGCGCTTCTTCCTTGTCGGTTCGGGAGAAGCATTTCAGGTTGCTGACAATGGTTTTGATGCGATTGCAGCCGTCTTGAGATTCCGCAATAAGCCCCTCAATGTCTTGCAGGATAAAATCAATCTTTAGATTTTTACGCCTCTGTCTTCTCGCCTCTGGATCTTGAGAGGCCTCCTCATCGGCTTCCAGATCCGCCAGGTACAGCTTTATTTTTTCCAGATATTTTGCCAGGGATCCCAGGTTGCTCATGATAAAACCGACAGGGTTGTTGATTTCGTGGGCAACGCCGGCGGCAAGGCATCCGATGGCGGCCATTTTTTCTTGCTGAATTATTCTGTTCTGGGAGTCCTTGAGCTCCCGGGTCCGTTGTGAAACCAGGTGCTCAAGGGTTTCCTGCTGCTTCTTGTCGGCCAGTTCCAGTTTGTGTCTTCTGAGGGCATTGACGACGTTGAGCACAATCTCAGTATTGGCGAAGGGCTTGAGGATGTAGCCGTAGCACCCGAGATGCATTAATTCGGTCAGGAGTTCTTTTTTAACTATTCCTGTAAGAATAATTGTCGCAATGTTCGGATCGTATTCTTTTGCCAGCTTGAGCATCTCAAGCCCATCCATTTGCGGCATCCGTATGTCAAGGAGGAGGAGATCGATGGCTTGTTTTTTGAGGATCTCAAGGCCGTTGGCCCCATTTTCCGCAGTATAAACGGCATAACCCTCTTTGGTAAGTAGCAGGGAAATAGTTTTTAGAATTGCAGGGTCGTCGTCAACGGCGAGAATGGCGGGCGGGGTTGTAAGTTCCATGGGGTTCTCGGTCATGAAATATTGTATGTTTCGGCACGCGCAAGCATCAAGCTATTGCTCTGGAGACAGTGCGGCAATCAGCGGAATTTTAACCGTGAAGGTTGTGCCCTTGCCCTCAACGCTTTCGACCTGGATATCGCCCTTGTGGTTCTTTAACACGATGTCGTAGGCTATGCTCAACCCCAACCCCGTGCCCTTGCCGACCTCCTTGCTGGTGTAGAAAGGCTCGAATATCCGATTGATCTTGTCTTGGGGGATCCCGCAGCCGGTATCGCTGATGCGGGTGTGTATCCAATCCTGATCGGCCCAGGTCTTGATCCTGATTTCTCCCTTGGTTTCGATGGATTGGGCCGCGTTGACCAGAAGATTCATAAACATCTGGTTGAGCTGTTGCGGATTGCAGACGGTGAGTGGAAGCTTCCCGTAATCCTTGTTCACCTCGCATTTGTATTTCAGTTCGTTCCAGACGATGTTGAGAGTGGTGTCCAGGCATTCGTTGATATCGGCGGGCAATCGCTCTGCCTGATCGATCCGGGAGAAATTCTTGAGCCCCTGGACGATTTTTTTGACTCGGTCCGCGCCGTCTAGGGATTCTTCCACCAGCTGCACGGCATCCTCCATGATGTAGTCAATCTTGAGTTCTTTGCGCAGAGCGGCAAGTTCCTCGTCCGGGGGCTCCTGCGGGAGTTTCTCCTCCAGGGCCCGGATAAACCCGGTGAGGCGCTCCAGGTATTTTGCCAACGAGCTCAGATTGCTTGAGATAAAGCCCATGGGGTTATTGATTTCGTGGGCTACGCCAGCAGCCAGCTGACCCACCGAGGCCATCTTTTCCTGTTGCAGGATCTGGGCCTGGTTTTGTTTGAGGTTCGCGTGGGCCAGCGCAAGTTCATGCTGTTGACGGTACAGGAGCTTGTTGGATACGGTCAGCTCCTCGGTCATCAGTTGGGCGTTGTGAAGGGATTTTTTTAAGGCCAGCTCGGTTTTAATCCTTTGGGAGATATCCCGAAAGCTTTCCAGTATGCCGATGCGCTCGCCGTTTGTGTCGTAGAGAGGAACGGCGATAAGCCAGCAGGGCAGGGTTTTCCCTGCCTGACTTTCCTGGTGGGTTTCAACTTCAATCCGGTTTTTGCCGGCCTGTATTTGCCGCATGGAGCAGTTTTCGGTGTTGCAGTGAGCCCCCCGGAAGATATCCCGGCATTTTTTCCCCAGGATATCTTTTTGTTCCATCCCAGTCATGGCGGCAAAGGTTTCGTTGACCTGCACGATATTGCAATTGTTGTCGATAACCCGCATGCCGTCGGCGGCTGCATCCAGGATCTGGGAGAGAAAAAGATTGGCTGCTTTATGGTTTTTTTCCGCCTGCTCCCGTTGACGCAAGAAGATCTCCGCCTGCCGGAAAAGATAGGCTATCACGCCTAGGATGCAAAGGAGCGTCCCGGCGAGGAGTATTCCTGCTTTGCCGTGCAGCGCCTGGTAAGCCCGGGTGTTTAGCCGGTCGTGTTTCCGGAAATAGTTGATCTGCCAACCCGGTGAGTACGACAGGGGGGCACGGGAAAAAAAATATTCGTTGCCGTCGGAAAAACGGGCTGTGTTGTCGGACTCATCAAAGGTTATCTGGATTTGCGCGGGGGGCTTGGTGGTGCTCAGCCCGGTTTCGGTCTCATCCGCGAGCGGTTTCGGTGTGGCGGGCGCCATTGCCTTGAAGAGCCATTCCTGCTTGTTGGAGGCAATAATGATATTGTGTTGGTCGGTCAGGGCAATGATTCCGTCACAGCGGGTCAGGATTTCCTCAAGATCGGAGAGGGGTATGGTGAGGAGAACGACCCCGAGCACCGTATTCTCGGATAAGATCGGATGGCTCAGGTTGATGGCCGGATCTTTGCTGGTGATCCCTTGAACCATGGCAGTGAAAGGATGCCCTGCCAGCGCTTGCTGGAAAAAAGGGCGGCCGGAATAATCATCGCCGATCCGGACAGGGGTTTTTTCCCCGACGCTGGCGGCGACAACAAGCCCGTCCCGGTTGATGAGGCAACAGCGTCTGGCGTGGTAAGCCTCACGGAAATCATCCAGCGTTGACTGCGCCTCCGCCAAGGTTTGCGGGCTTTGCCTGGTGAAAAAATTTCGGATCGACCACATCTCGGCCAGAACCGCTACGGCCTTTTGGTTAGCCTTCAGAGCGGGAGAAATGGATTGGTCGAGATGGCTGAGTTCATCCCTGGCCATTTCCTTGGCGTGGTTATGGTCCATGGTGTTGAGTGCATGGAAATACACGACTCCGCCGGCGATGATGGAGGTAAGGGTAAGAATCCCAAGGGCGAGAAAGGTAAGCCTGAATTTCATGTGGTATGGTGGCCCCGTGTTTTTCAGCAAGGAAGCGAATTTGTATACCATGTTAGCACAGGAGCACGATGGTGTCTAATTATCGCTGTTTTTCCTTTCTTCTGGATGTTTTTTTTGTTTGGCGTCTTTATTTTTGCCTGTGGGGTCAGGCATTTTTTTTGCCGCCAGGACGAGTTACCTGCTTACCTACTGGCGTGGAGGGCTTGTCAAGGTGGGCACGGCCCTCATTTTTATCGCCACTGCCCTGGTTTTTATCCCGCGTTTTCCGCAAGCCCGGCATGGACAGCGCAGGGGTTATTGTTTTGTTGTAAGACCGGAGACAAACATCGGTTGGGAAAAGGGGGCGCAACAGCGGGAAAACAGGCCTTGTGGTCGAATCTTTATTGATCTTTTTGCCTTGCGGATTATACAGTGGCTCACTGTCTTGATTTCCACGTAACTCCTTAAAAATTCACTCGGTAGGCTGGTTTTGTTGATTCTGAAAATGCGTCGAAAAATAGCCGCCGGAGCTTTTTCGTGGATGGGCTTGCTCATCTTGGTTTCGTTTTTTACTCTCCTCTGGACCGGGTGGGCGGAATCCGCCGGCCACAAAGCAACGCCCCTCGCCCGGCGCGGCGTACTCGATCTTATCCGCTGGGATTTTCAAACCGACGGCAACATTGATCTGAACGGCGAGTGGGAGTTCTACCGGCAACAACTTCTCTCTCCGGACGAGATCTCCGCCGTCAACGCCGGTCTCAGGCCCGACTTTTACATTATCCCCGGCCTGTGGAATGGCCGGGAGTTTAACGGCCAAAAGCAGCCCGGCGACGGCTATGCCACCTTCCGGCTTCGGGTCAAGCTCCGACCGGCCCAGCCTGTGCTGGCGATTCGTATCCTGGATGAATCATCCGCCTATCAACTCTGGGTTAACGGCCGGAAAATCGCGGCCAACGGGGTTGTCGGCACGAGCCGTGCCACCACTCACCCCCAATATCTCCTGCAAATCTCACGCGTGCCTGCAGAGAGCGATATCCTGGATATCGTCATGCAGGTTGCCAATTTCAGTCACGCCAAAGGCGGAATCTGGAGTCCTGTAACGCTTGGCGCTGAACAGGCGCTTGTCAGGACGCAGGAACTGAAGTGGGGTCTCGACCTTTTCCTGTTCGGCAGCCTGTTGATTATGGGCGCCTATCACCTCTGTCTCTTTTTGCTCCGCCGTAAGGATCCCTCGGTGGTCTATTTCGGGGTTTTCAGTCTTTTGGTTGCGTTTAGAACGGTTATTACCGAAAACCGTTTTCTCACCTATCTCCTGCCGAACTTTCCTTGGGAGCTTGTTTTCAAGGGCGAACTGCTCACGGTTCACGTTTCTTTTCTGATGCTGCTGCTGTTTATCCATTCCCTCTATCCGGACGAGTGCGCCCGGTGGCTTATGCGCTTGTTGCAAGGGATCTGTCTGGCCTGCGCCATGGTAACCCTGGCAACCTCCGCTAAGATATCGAGTCTGCTGGTTGTTCCTTTTCACCCGGTTATCATGATTATTCTCGGCTACATCGTTTTTGTCCTTATAAAAGCGATCCGGCAGCAACGATCCGGCGCGGCCAGCATCCTCCTGGGCCTCCTGGTGTTCTTTCTGGCGGTCGTCAACGATATTCTCCATAATCATTCCGTTATTGCCACTCCTTATATAGCGCCCTTTGGTTTTCTCTTCCTGGTCGGTTCGCAGTCTTTTGCCCTGGCCCAGCGTTTTTCCCAATCCTGTGCCAACGAGGAGCGGCTTTCCGCCGAACGGGAGGAGCATATCCTGGCCCTCTCCCGACTGGACCGACTCAAAGACGAGTTTTTGGCCACTACCTCCCATGAATTGCGTACCCCCCTAAACGGCATTATCGGTTTGGCTGAATCGCTTTGCGCCGGAGCGCTCGGCACCTTGAACCAAGCAGCCCTGACCCATCTGGAGATGATTGCCAGCAGCGGTCGCCGCCTGAACAATCTGGTCAACGATCTCCTCGATCTCTCCCGTTTGAAGAACCGGGATATCACCTTGCGTCGACAAGCCGTCGATCTGCGGGCGCTCGTCGCTTCGGTTTTGACGGTTTCCCAACCGCTGGTCCACAGCCGGCAGTTGGCCTTGCTCAATGCCATTCCCTCGGATCTTCCCCTGGTCGATGGCGACGAGGATCGCCTGCAACAGGTACTCTTCAATCTGGTCGGTAACGCGATCAAATTTACCGATCAAGGGGAGATAGCAATTTCGGCGGTGGCCGGGCAATCGGAAATAGAAGTCGCGGTGCGCGATACCGGGATCGGTATCCCCGTCGCTCAGCTGGAGAGTATCTTTGCGGCCTTCGTACAGGTTGACGGTTCCGGCGATCGCAGTCACGGCGGGGTTGGGCTCGGGCTCGGCATCAGTCGGCATTTGGTGGAGTTGCACGGCGGCAGGCTGTGGGCAGAATCCTCCCCAGGCTCCGGCGCCACCTTCCGTTTCACCGTGCCGGTTGCCGCCTTTTCCGCCGCACCCCCGGCCGCTAAGACAATGAATTATTTCCAGCCCCCATCCCCGGTTCTCCTGGCGCCCATTGCCACGGGGCAAGAACCGGTTCCCTCGCTCGACCGGGACGCGCCCTGTGTCCTGGCCGTGGACGACGATCCGGTCAATCTGCAAGTGGTTCTCAGTCACCTGAGGGTGGAAGGGATGGCGGTAACCACTGCCGCCGGTGGCCGTGAGGCCCTGGCGCTGCTTGAGGGGGAAGAGGTCTTCGATCTGGTTTTACTCGATGTGATGATGCCGGGGATGACCGGCTACGAGGTTTGCCGTACCCTGCGCCACAGGTATAACGCCGCCGAGCTTCCGGTGATCATGCTCACCGCTTGCAATCGTGTGGCGGACCTCAGCGAAGGGCTGAGCAGCGGCGCCAACGATTATCTGGGCAAGCCCTTTGCCCGGGAGGAGTTGTTGGCCAGGGTCCGCGCTCAGCTCGGAGTACGCAAGGCCTATAAGCTGAGCCGGGAAAACAGCCGACTTCAAGGTGAACTGGAGTCGCGCTGCCGGACCGAGCTTGAGTTGCGCTTGGGGCAACGGCGGTTGGCGGGGATGCTCCACTCTCTGCCCGACCGAATCGTGGCCATCAATGAGAACCGGGAGATCGCCTTCTGCAACCAAGCTTTTGAAACATGCTTCGGCTATTCGGCTGCGGACCTGCTTGGGCAATCCGTCCCCAAGCTCTTCCCCGCCGAGGCGGGCGCGACCGTTGAGAGATGGTTGACCATGATCGGCGCGGGGGGGGATTCGCTGCCTCCGATCGGTGCTCGCTTGGAGCTGCTTTCCGCCGCAGGTCCATCCTGGTCGGGCACGGTCATGCCCGCGGCTTTGGAACTGGAGGAGGAACGGTTGCTGATTCTGGTAATCGGTGATACGCCGGGCGCTGCCCCGTCGCTCCGCTGGATAGATGGCCTTAGCCGTAACCGTCGGCAGCTGCAACAGTTGGAAGAAACCCTCAACGGTTTGACGCCGTTGATTCTGGAGCAGTGTCCGGGGTTCATCAATGAGTTGCATGCCGTGGACCGTTCGCTGGAGTGTTTGGATCAGGAATTGCGCCAAGGCGCCCCCAAGCAGGAGCAGCGCCGGCTGATCGTTGAAACCATGAAGTTGGCTCTTGATCTCTGGTGTGAAGCCACCCGGACCGGCAAGGCGGAGCTGGCCCGCCGCAGCGGTTTGTGGTCTGTTTACGTCAATCAGGACGGATGGGAGCGTACCCAGACCCTGGACCGTTATTTGACCATTGACACCCTTCCCGCCTCTCCCCGCTTGAAGACCGTGCTCCAGACCGTGGATTTCGTGCTCGAAAGCTGTCCAGACCCCACCCCTTTGCACCAGCGCCTCGTGGCCGCACGGGCGCATCTGCGCTGAACCGCTTATCTCCTCAATTTCCGCGCTGATGGCAGCCGGGTCACGGCGGTGAGTGTGGCGCTCCTCCCCCACAAAAAGCACCATTAGTCCCATGGTCGTATTTCAACGTAATATCAATAGTATGCATTATTTTAACAGAAATTAACGAGGTGGATTGTTGTGGTGCCGCCGATGACGGGCTAATTTCGTTGTGAGTATATTTACGCACAGCCTTAAGCGATTACCTGGAATTTTCACCCAAACACATTGAGGAGTAAAAATGGCTACCACATCAAAGAACGGCCAAGGAGGCTCGATATCGTTCAACAACACCCCCCAAGCCAGGGATGATTCATTCGCCTCCATCTCTACCGGCATTACTGAAGACTCCAGCAACGTCATCATCCTGGATGTGATGGGCAATGACTTGGGCGAAAAGGCCAAGACCCTCTATTCTTTGGACGATGCCGTCAGTGTCGCCGCCACTGACAAAAACTACGCGCCAGCGGACTTGTTGACTCAAGACGTTGTAGGGGTCGTGAACTGCAGTAAATACGGGGCGGAAATCTCGATTACCGCAGACGGAAAAATTGCCTACAACATGAACACCGCCGCATTCCGGGCAAAGTTCCAGTCGCTTACGGCGGAGACAGACGATTCCAGTGACAGCGATTTTGATTCCCATCTGGGCTATGACACATTTACCTATGCGATTCGTCTTGGCAACGGGACCCTCAGTTGGGCGACCGTGACTGTTGAAATAGCGGGCATGAACGATGCGCCGGAGGTGTCTGTCCAGAGAGCCAATGCGATCGAAGGCGGCGGCAGTGTCACCGTGAACGCACTGGCGACTGCCTCGGATGTTGATTACGGGACGACACTGGAGGTGGTTGATGTGTCGAGTGATTTGCCGGCCGGGGTAACCTATGACCGGGCGACCCACAGTTTTACGTTGGATCCTGATAACGCTGCTTACAATCACCTGGCTCAGGATGCCTCTACGGAAGTTATGGTTTCCTATGCTGTTTCCGACGGGATAACCCGTACGCCGACATCTATTACCTTTACCGTTACCGGCACCAACGATGGTCCGGCAGCAATAGCTGATGTGGCTTTCGGCGCCGAAAACGAGACCTTGAGCATCGACGTCCTGACCAACGACACCGACTTGGATGACGGGCACGTGTTCACCCTGAACTCTGCCTCTGCGTCGACCGGCCAGGGCACGGCCAGCGTGGTGGACAACAAGCTGCGGTTTAACCCGGGTCAGGATTTCGACCACCTGGCCCAAGACGCCACCGCGACCGTGACCCTGAGCTACGAAATGCAGGATGAGCACGGCGCGAAATCGACAAGCAGCGTCGAGGTAACCGTCACCGGCGCCAACGACGGCCCGGTGGCCGCAGCCGATGTGGCCTCCGGCGTCGAAAACGAGACCCTGAGCATCGACGTCCTGGCCAACGACACCGACTTGGATGACGGTCACGTGTTCACCCTGAACTCGGCCTCTGCGCCGACCGGCCAGGGCACGGCCAGCGTGGTGGACAACAAGCTGCAGTTCAACCCGGGTCAGGATTTCGACCACCTGGCCCAGGACGCCACCGCGACCGTGACCCTGAGCTATGAGATGCAGGATGAGCACGGCGCGAAATCGACAAGCATCGTCGAGGTAACCGTTACCGGCGCCAACGACGGCCCGGTAGCCGTAGCCGATGTGGCCTCCGGCGCCGAAAACGAGACCCTGAGCATCGACGTCCTGGCCAACGACACCGACTTGGATGACGGCCACGTGTTCACCCTGAACTCGGCCTCTGCGCCGACCGGCCAGGGCACGGCCAGCGTGGTGGACAACAAGCTGCAGTTCGACCCGGGTCAGGATTTCGACCACCTGGCCCAAGACGCCACCGCGACCGTGACCCTGAGCTACGAAATGCAGGATGAACACGGCGCGAAATCGACAAACAGCGTCGAGGTAACCGTTACCGGAACCAACGATGCGCCCACCGTTTTTGCGGTTTTAACGAGTAATACCGATGAAGATGCGGCGCCCTATGCCATCGATTTGCTTGCAGGGGCATCCGACCTGGATAATGGCTTTATCCTGCATGCGGGGAATGTCACGGAAACAGATGGTAAGGGGGGGTGGTCGGTCGATGGCAACATATTGACCGTTGATCCTAGTTATTTCAGTGAGTTGAATAACGGAGAGCATGAGGTCCTTGCCTTAAATTATCAGGTAATCGATGAGTATGGGGCAAGCGTGGCTCAATCTGTAATGGTTGACATCGAGGGGATTACCGATGCCCCCTCGCTTGTCGTCACCACGGCTGCCGGTGCGCACGTCAACGAAATCCGTTTGTTTGTCACCAGCCAACCGGCCAACACCGAAAGGGTAGCGCTATCCTTTGCCGGTCTGCCGTCCGGCGCCATCGTCTTTGATCAGGCTCATAATATTGTCACCGCCGGGGTGAGCGATTATTGCGGTTCCGCCTACGGCGGCACGGAAACATTCATCCTGCTTCTGCCTGCAGGCAGTGATGTCAATACCGATCTCACCGTAACCGTGACAGGATTTGCGGCCGATGACTCGGAGATTGGTTCAACCGTGCAGGCGGTGGATCTTTTATATGATGTCGCCATTGCGACTGATTCGCTCTCCTTCGGTTCCGCCAACCAGAGCATGTGGGGAAATTCACCCGGCTACATCGGTTGGCACGAATACATTCCCTTCCTCGGTGGTGCGCCAATCACCTGGGACGCGCAGGCCGGGGAGTGGCAAGAGGCTGTCTCCCCGGATTATTGGCGCAGCGGCCAATTCAATGTTGTCGATGTAGAGCTGGATTCCGCTCAAATCCTGAATGCTGCTACTGCGGCGGCTACCACTGTCCTGGATGGGGCAAAGGCGACTTTCGAGAGTACGGCATTTGTCATCGATGGCGCAGTTCAGCAAGCCTTTGATGATGCAAAAGAGCTCTTTAAGGAAGCCGAGGATACGTTTTATTTTGGTGCCCGCGTCGTAGATGCGGCTGTCCTCAAACTCTTTCAGGACGCAAAAAGCGTCTACAATGGGGCAAAATATTTATATGATAAGGCCAGCTATGCCTTCAATACCCTTGCCACCAGTGCGTACAGCTGGGCGTCAAACGAATGGAAGAGGATCGATACTTGGTATAATAATCTAGCGTGGTGGGAAAAAGGCCTTTTTAATGTTGTTAATGCAGGTATTCATGGCGCAGCATCCGTGGCTTGGGAAGCTGCCAAATTCGCTTATAACGGCGGATATGTGTTCGGGGTTTACGTGCCAGGGGCGGTCCAGATTTGGAATAAAGCAAAATACGACTTTGAGACGACCGCCACCAACCTGTATAACGATGCCCTGGCTAAATACAACGCTGCGGCAGGGGCTGTCGATGCTCTTGCGCAAAAGGCTTTTGATTTTGCCAAAGGAGAGCTGGCGAAGGCAGAATCCATATACAACGAGGCGAAACAACTTGTTCACGATGGAGCGCTCGCCGTCTATAATGGAGTGAAAGACGGGGTTGATGCCATTATCAATGACATCAACAGCAAGATTGCCTTCGATTCGACCCTGAAAGTAGATTCGGAAATATTTGCCCAGGTCGGTCTGCAAGTGGATTTCGAGTTGGATGCGGGCTCCGTCGATACCGCCCTCAATTATCAACTGACCTCCACGACCCAGTACAACCAGACCACGGACATGCTGGCCATCACCCCGATGATGACCAACATGACCACGGGAACTGCCGTCGCCTTCGACACGATCAGCCCGAATGCCAAGTTTTATGCCGCGCTTCTCTATGATGTCGGCGCCGATTTCGATGTGTTTATCGATGGCAAGCTGGCGGTCAATGGCTCGACGATATACGACCTGTCGCCGAATTCGGATGGTCTCAATCTCCAGTTCCCGATCTCCACCGAAAGCTTTGCCGATACCCTGGGCGTGATCAGTGGCGGCAACATCGATGTCGGCAAGCTGGTGCTGGTCGATCTCGATTCGACGGATCTGGAGCCTTATGAAGTCCCGTTCATTGAGGAGCTCAGCAAGAATATAGTAACGCTTGAATTCGCAATCCCCACCCTTGAGACCGAGGGCACGGCAGCTGCCTATACCCCAGGCGCTACCTACAAGGAAGGTGCTTTTCTCAACGTCGATTTTTCTGAAATCAGCAGCGCCTTTTTCAATATCCTCAATGCGAAATTCGATTTCGGCGAGGAATTCATGCAGCAATACGGTTTGGACAGCCTGGGAGGCAAAACGCTTGCCGAGACGGTACAGGATATCGCAACCGGCCTCATGGCGAACATCTGGGATGTGGTGGGGGGACAATGCGAGGGCGTGCCGATCTTCGTGCTCGATATGACGGATGAAACCACCACCTCCCTGCTCCATCTCAACCTGGTTCCTGACAGCGTAATGACCGATACGACCAGCGCCAATACCGGATCACTCGGTTTTTATGCCTCCTATGGCGAGAGCGAGCCCGTGATCAAACTGACAATGGACGTCGATGCCGCCTATGTGTTCATCGTCAAGGAGGTCGCCAAAGCCGTGGCGGCCGCGGTAACCGGAGGGGCTTCCACCCCGGCCAACGTGCTTATTGACGCACTCCCCAGTCCGTACAACATCGAATTCGGTGTCGAGCAAGTGCTTAAAATGGCCGCAGTGCCGGAAGATCAAGCAAAGCTCGTCACCGATTGGATTAATCTCGGCTTCTCCTTTGAGGCCGCAGATCTCGATGTCAGTCAGCAAGCGAATTTTTCTCAGGAATTCACGCTCTCCATCGACGACATGTCCTATCTGGTCACCTTGGAAGACGGCGCCAAATATGCATTCACCGCCAATGGAACAGGCGCGCTGCAGATTGAAAACGCCAGTTCCCATGATAAGGATGGTAATGGCTCGGTTGCCTATACGCTCGATATCGTGCCGACCGCGATGTTCTCCAACGATACCGAATTCGGGTTGAGCCTGGGTTATCAGCTGGACTTTTTGAAGGGTGAATTCGCTGCGGGAGCCAAATTGCCACTGGCGAGCCTCCTCGGAATTCAAGACGCGGACTGGCTCAATATCGGTTTTTCCGCCATCGATATCAGCATGGGACCGTTGTTGAGCGTCCAAGGCGAACTCGATACCCTCGACATCGATGTATTCGAGTCACGATTTGCCCTGAATGTCGGTTCTGACAGCACTACCGGCGCAGTCAATGTCAACCTCCTCGGTTGAACAAACCGCTCAATCGTGTTCAGTCAAGTCTTGCGGGGCATTGTTCCTTCACCGGCAGTGATGATTCCTTAAGGAAATCATCACTGCCGACACGGAGGGGCAATGTCCTTTTTTTTACAGCCCCAGCCGCAGATTTTGCTGACCAGCTGATTTTCCTCCCCGAAACGTATCCTGAAAGGCAATATTCCCTTCAGTGAGGGTTTCGACATGAAAATCGTCAATGCCGCTTTCTGCCGAATTGCGGCAGGGAGCGATTTCCTGGAACTGCATCGGGAAAGGTCGATCTTTTTTTGGGTAGGAAGTGGGTTAAGCCTGTGATTGCTTACGCTAGGCCATGGGCAGGCTGAAGGTGAAGCACGAGCCTTTTTCCGGGGCTGACTGCACGGTTATCTCGCCGCGATGGGCCTGGGCCACGGTCTGACTCAGACTCAACCCCAGGCCAACTCCGGAAACGGCGGACTGCGCGGAACCCTGCTCGGCCTGGGCGCCCTTGGTGGTGAAAAACGGGTCAAAGATTTTGGTGAGATATTTCGGTGGGATACCGCAGCCGTTATCCGTGACCCGGACAAAAACATTTTCATCCTGCCTCCCGGTTTCGATGCGGACTGTGCGAGGTTCTTTCCCCAGGGTGGCATGGGCTGCGTTGCGGATCAGGTTCATTGCCAGCTGTTTGATCAGGCCGAAATTGATCGACGCGTTGCAGTTCTCCGCAAACTCGGTTTCGATCTTGATTCCCGCAATATCCATCTCCTTGCGGCAGAAGGAAAGGGCCTCGATCACCGTATCCGTCAGGCTGCCGTTGCTAAAACCCCATTTTGCGCTTTGATCACTGAAGGTGGTGAGCTCCCTGACGATCTCCGTGCCGCGCTTGGTGAACACCTTGACCTGTTCCAGCTGTTCGCGGACCTCGGTGGGCAGCTCCTTGTGGAGCAAAGCCATCTGCACATAGCCCAGGATGCCAGCATCGATATTGTTGAACTGGTGGGCGATCCCGGCGACAAGCTGGCCAAGGGCCGTGAGGCGTTCCGCCCGTTGGAGCTGTTCCTGGGCCTGATGGCGTGCGGCCATGGCCTCGTGGTACTGAAAGGCGTTGCGCACGGCCATGACCAGTTCCCGGCTGTCCTGCCAGGGCTTGGTGATGTAGCGCCAGACCGCCTCTTCGCTCACCGCTTTCATGATGCTGTCGATGTCCAGATAAGCGGTGAAGATCATCCCGACAAAAAGATGGTTTTTCTGGCGGGCCCGGTGGAGAAACTCAAGGCCATTCATGCCGGTCATGCGCAGGTCGCTGACAATGACCTGGGGGCTATCCTTTTTCACCAACCGCAGGGCTTCTTCGCCGCTGCCGGCCAGAAGGACGGAGTATTCCTCCCCGGCAAAGGCCAGCTCGATGGTTTTGAGGATCACCGGATTGTCATCAACAAAGAGTACGGTTTGGGGCATGAAGGCTTCCTGTCCGGGTAATTTTTGCGACGGCTTCTTTATCTCAGGATATAATGAAAGAGAAATGTCTGTCAAGCCGCCCCCGGAGCTTTCCGCCCGGTGTGCCCTGATACCTCTGCATTTCAGTGGAGTTCCTCCCCTGAGGTGGTCATGACCAGCTGGCCGTGCTTGACCCCTTTCACCCCGATGAGTTCGTTGGCGATTCGCTTTACTTCACCGACCGGGCCCCGTACCACCAGGACCTCAAGGCAGTTATGAGCATCGAGATGCACATGGAGCGCCGAGATAACCCTGTCGTGGTGGGCGTGCTGGTGTTCGGTCAGCTTGTCGGAAAGATCCCGGACATGGTGGTTGTATACCAGGGTGACGGTGCCGACCATTTCCGCATCCCCGGCTGCATCCCATTTCTCCTCAACCAAGGCTGAGCGGATCAGGTCGCGGATCGCCTCGGAGCGGTTCATGTAGCCCTTGGCCTCAATGAGCTGGTCATAGCTCTCCAATAGTTTTTCATCAAGAGATATTCCGAAACGGATGGTTTTCCCCATGTGATTTCTCCTTGTAAAAATATTGACACCTATATCTGAATATTGTATTTATCCCGTGTTACCAGATTAAAAGTTGTGCTACTCATTAGGGGCGCACTTTTTGCCGTGATGGGTGTTACTTTTTAAAGATATCCGGTACGGGACAGGTAATACGTTACTACTAATAGAACATCGAAGGAACGCATGAAATGAAATTATTCTCCGGATCGCGTATTCAACACCTGTGTGTCCCCTGTGTAATCTTCGGCCTCCTTTCCTCTGTGAGCGCCGCTTTTGCCGCCCACCCGTTGATCACGGACGATACCGGCACCATGGGCAGCGGCAAGGCCCAGCTCGAACTGACCGGCGAATATGGGCATGACAAGGAAGATGGCGTTACCACCAAAACAAGGCAGGGAGACGCCTGTTTTACCTATGGGCTCAGCGAAGCGGTGGATCTTGTTGCAGACCTCCCCTATCTCCATGCCAGAAGCAGCGATGCCACAGCCTCCATGACCGAAAACGGGTTTTCCGACACCTCCCTCGCAGTGAAGTGGAGGTTTTATGAGGATAACGCTTTAAGCCTTGCCATCAAACCAGGACTTACCCTGCCCACCGGCGACGATCAAGAAGGGTTGGGCGCGGGCAAGGTCACCTACAGCCTCTTTTTTATTACCTCAAAGGAGATGGACCCGTGGGCCTTCCATCTCAACCTTGGCTATAACAGGAACGAAAACACCCTGGATGAAGAAAAGAACATCTGGCATGCGTCCATCGCCTCCACGCTTGCCGTGACCGAAAATCTTGCCGCGGTTGCCAATCTCGGCATTGAAAGCAACCCGGATAAACTCGCCGGCACCGATCCCGCCTTCGTTTTGGCAGGCTTGATCTACGCCCTCTCTGAGAAGCTTGATCTCGATTGCGGGATCAAATACGGGCTCAATGATCCCGAGACGGACTACACCGTGCTTGCCGGCGTGACCTGGAAATTTTAGCGGATAATCGCATAACTTTTTTAAGCACAAGGAGAAAACACCATGCACATGGCAGATGCATTGTTATCGCCAGCAGTCGGCGGGACCATGTTGGCCGCTTCCGCCGGAGCCATCATATACTGTTCCAGAAAGTTGCGCAAAGAAATGGATACGGGTAAGGCGCCGCTCATGGGTGTACTGGGCGCCTTTATCTTTGCCGCGCAGATGATCAACTTCGCCATCCCGGCCACCGGCTCCAGCGGCCATCTGGGAGGCGCTCTTCTTCTGGCGGTTTTGCTCGGGCCTGCTGCCGCCTTTATCACCATTGCCTCGGTGCTTGTGGTGCAGGCGTTGTTTTTTGCCGATGGAGGGCTGCTGGCCCTGGGCTGCAATATTTTCAACCTCGGGTTTTTCCCGGCGTTTATCGCCTATCCCTTCATCTACAAGCCGTTGGTCGGCAATGTGCCGAACAAGACTCGTATAACCGTGGCCGCCATGGCGGCCGCCATCATCGGCCTCCAATTGGGCGCCTTCTCCGTGGTTTTGGAGACGGTGGCTTCAGGGATTTCTTCTCTGCCTTTTGCCACCTTTGTCACTCTTATGCAGCCGATCCATCTGGCCATCGGCGTGGTCGAGGGTCTGGTGACCGGGGCTGTGGTCTCCTTTGTCTATCAGGCCCGCCCGGAAATCATCAAGAGCGTTCACGAGGCCAGGTCCCTTGGCGCAACCCCGCTGCGCAACGTTTTGGCCGCCTTTTTAGTCATGGCCCTGTTGACCGGTGGTGTTGTTTCCTGGTATGCCTCAGAAAATCCGGACGGTCTGGAGTGGGCCATTGCCGGTGTTACAGGCGGAGAAGAGCTTGCTCAGCCGCAGGAAGGAGTGCATGCCGGTCTCGCCGCACTTCAGGAATCAATCGCCTTTCTGCCGGATTATACGTTCAAAAAAACGGCGCAACAACCGGAAAACGAGACAGAGCAGGAAAGTTCCCTGGGCACCAGTGTGGCCGGGGTGGTCGGTGGCCTGCTGACCTTGGTCATTGCCTTTTTGAGTGGGATTTTTTTACGGAAACAAGGCAGGGTGGCCTGAAGCAGCAAAGAAATTTGAGCGTCGCGTGAACAATGGGGAGGAGGCGGAAGGCCTCTTCCCCTCTCTATTTTCAGGAGAGGCAAATGGCCTCCATTGTCGGAGCAGTAAATGACTTCAGGCGGCTTGACTTGCTGGCCACCGGAGAGACGGGCATGCATCGGCTCGATGCCAGGGCCAAGGTGCTGGTGACCCTGGGCTTTATCCTGACCGTGGTTTCTTTGGGCAAGTACGAACTGGCCGCCCTGTTTCCTTTTTTTCTCTACCCGGCGGTGATCATGGCGCTTGGCAACCTTCCGGTTCGCCATATCGCCAAAAAGGTTGTGTTGGTCCTGCCCTTTGCCCTGATGGTGGGCATGTTCAATCCCCTTTTTGATCAGACGGTTTTGGTTCGTCTCGGCCCTATCGGGATCAGCGGTGGTTGGCTTTCTTGCGCCTCCATTCTGGTCCGGGCGACCCTTACGGTCGGCGCCGCCCTTATCCTGGTCGGCATAACCGGATTTCCCGCGATCTGTCAGGCCCTTGACCAGTTGGGCATGCCACGGATTTTTACCGTACAGCTTCTTTTTCTCTACCGTTATCTTTTCGTGCTTATCGAAGAAGGCAGCCGCACGGCCCGAGCTCGGGACCTCCGCGCTTTTGGCAAGAAAGGGCTGGGGTGGCGCTCCTACGGCTCGTTGCTCAGTCACCTTCTGCTCCGCACCTGGTTGCGGGCGGAGCGGATCCATCTTGCCATGCTGGCCAGGGGCTTTACCGGGGAGTTCCACCCGCGCCGGACAACCCGGTTCGGGGGCAAAGAGGTTCTTTTCGTTGCGGGATGGTCCGGGTTGTTTTTGGTGTTCCGTTTGTTCAATGTTTCCCAGTTGCTGGGGACGATCGTCACCGGGGAGTTTTGATGAGCCATCATATTGTCGAGGTCAAGGATCTGCGTCATGTCTATTCCGATGGAACCGAGGCGTTGCGGGGTGTCTCCTTCCGGATTACCCATGGAGAATCGGTGGCGATCATCGGCGCCAACGGCGCGGGGAAATCCACCCTGCTACTTCATTTGAACGGCTATCTTGCAACCAGCCAGGGCGCGATCCGCATCGGCGATTTTCCCCTGACCACCGCCACCCTGCCCGAGATCCGGCGTACGGTGGGGATGGTTTTTCAGGATCCGGACGACCAGCTGTTCATGCCCACTGTTTTTGACGATGTGGCCTTTGGCCCGCTGAATCTTGGTTTGTCCGGGGCTGAGGTGGAAGAGCGGGTGCGGGGCGCCTTGGCCAGGGTAGGGGCCGAACATCTGCGCGACAAGCCGCCCTACCACCTCTCCGGCGGAGAAAAGAAACGGGTGGCCATTGCCACGGTCTTGGCCATGTCGCCGGACATCCTGGTCATGGATGAGCCGACCAGCGGGCTTGATCCTTTTGCCCGGCGACAGCTCATGGGGCTGTTGAAAGACTTTCATCATACCAGGATCTTTACCAGTCATGATCTGGATATGGTTTTGGAGCTGTGCGAGCGGACCATCGTCCTGCACGAGGGGGAGGTAAGGGCCGATGGTCCGACTTACGAGATTTTCCGGGATGAAGCGTTGCTTGCCGCCTGCCGGTTGGAAAAGCCTTTTGCCATGCAGGGCTGTCCGATTTGCAGTGGAAAATCGTTCAACAGCACCGCATCTGCAGCACTGCTGAACAGTTAGCACGGCCAGAGCCTCCCCTCCGAAAGGGGCAGTTTGTAGACGAAAAGGGGCAACGATCTACTTGCAGCGCACCACCAGTACATTGCAGGGTGCATGGCCGATGACCCGCGCTGTCGTGCTGCCCATGAGCAGCCGTATGAGTCCGCTGCGGCCATGGGTGCCGAGCACGATCAGGTCGGTCTTGGTCTTTTGGGCTGTTTCCACCAGCGCCTCCTGGGCTGAGGTCGCGAGGATGATTTTGGTTTCACAGGAAAGTCCGGCATCTTCTACCTTTTTCGCGGCGAGATCCAGATCTCCACGGGCCTTTTTTTCCATCATCTCATTCGCCTCCGGCGCCATGGCCTGGAGTTCGACATTTATTTCCGGCGCGGTCACCACAAGGAGTTTGGCGCCGGATTCCTTTGCCAGGGCAATCGCCTCCTTTAGCGCGCAATCACTGAATTTTGTCCCATCATAGCCAACCATTATTTTTTTATACATAATAACAACCTCCCCTCTCTGATGTGTGTGAACAGGACCAGCGGCTGGGTTTTTCCGGTCCGGCAAGGCCGGTGTCTTGTGATCATTATCGGTAATCGCCGGAGATTTTGTCAAAGTAAAAAAAATAAGGGGCCGGCGGACCGGTGGAGTACTTCAGGTCTGGCAGAAAAAGGCGGCATGGTTTGAGGTGAAAAGCGGCGGGTCGCGGTGGAGGATCCGGGCAATGGCCGGATGACGTTTGAACTCCTGGCCGAGAAACCTCCGGATTTCCTTGCGTGACCAGCCTTTCGGATGCTCGAAATCGGTGTACAGGGAAAGGTCTCCCCCGTAAAACTCGCTGCGCAAAACCGTGGGCGCTTCCGGGCTGCCGATCGGCATGTTGAACACGGCCAGATTGAGAAAGGTGATGGCTGAATGATGCCGGACCACGAAGTCAAAGGTCCGGCGCGCTTCGGCAAGTGATTCCGAGGGGGTGCCGAACAGCAGATAGATGTATGTGGCGATTCCGGCCTCGGCCAAAGTGTGGAGAACATTTTCGATCAGGGCCAGATCCTGTCCCTTGTTCATAGCGTCTAAAACGGACTGATCGCCGGACTCAAGGCCGAGTTTCAACATCCGGCAGCCGGATCGGCGCAGGGCCCGGCAGAAATCGGCCTCGGCCAGCTGGGGGCTGATCCGGGCAAAGCCGTACCAATCGAGGCCCGGCGGGTCGGCAGCCAGGGCCTGCATCAGGGCCGGGCTCACCGCATTGTCGAGAAAATGGAGGAGGGCTGGGCTGGTGGCGGCTTTCAGGCTGGCGATATCCGCCAGTACCGTGGCCGGGGGAATCTGGCGGTACGGGTTGCCTTCGGCCTTTTCCGGGCAGAACAGGCAGTTGTTCCAGTAGCAGCCCGAGGAGGCGGCGTAGGGCAGGATAAGGCCGGGGGCCAGATAGTCGGTCAGTGGCAGGCCGGAATATGAAGGCGTTTGGTGGTGCGGTGAAAAATCGCCGGAAAGGAGGCGGATCAGCGCTTCTTCGCCGGGTCCGGCAAGGCAATGGTCGATAAGTCCGGCAAATGGGTCGCGCCAGGCGGGGTTGCGCAGCCAGGAGGTGGCCAGGCCGCCGCCTATTGCAATCGGCAGTCCCGGATAGCGTTTTTTGAGAAAGCCGATCATGGCAAAGGTGGTGGCAGCCTGGCTCAGGTAGTTCAGGGAGATGCCGATGAGGGCAGGTCGGGTCTCTTCGATAAGACAGGGGAGCCGGGCCGAGAAATAGGGGAAAAAGATGTTGGCCTCGGGGTTTTCGGCTATCTGGAGGAGGTCTGCGCTGCTCAAGGGAGAAAGGCCCTGTTCCTGATAGTTGGCAAGGCTGAGGGACAGATGGTGGCTCCGGCCGGTCTGTTCAAGCATCCGGTTTACATCCGCCACTGCCCGCCGGTAGCGGGAAGGGTTTCGGTACAGCTCCTGAGTGCGTAAGGCCGCAAGATTATCGTTGAGATTCTTGCCGGCGCGAATGCTCCAAGTGTCCGCACCGGGGGGTGGGTCGGCGAGCAAAAACATCTGGCCTTCAAGGTTGGCGTCCAGCAGGGTGCAGGGCAGGCCGTGGCCACGGATGGCTCCGGCCAGACGGGCAATCCCGGCTGGAGGTTCGCAGGCTTTGGCGGCAGGGGGATGGATGAGGAGCATGGCAGTGAAGATACCCGAATAGGTGCGGGAATGCCATGGTCAATAGAGCGAGGCGAGGGACCATGGCTGAAAAAAAACGGGCGTTCGAATGAGCGCCCGTGCGGTAACCATCCAGCACAGAGCCGAAAATTGGAAAAAATAAAGAAACGTAACGGTTCAGCAGCACCGTGGCTGCTAGGAAGAGGTCGGCGAAGTGTGCTGTTGCACACGAGCCGACCGATGACAACGCAGATGCGGTGCTGCTGGACCGTTACGACAGGTGGCAGATCAGGACCGGGCAGTCTGCATAGCCGATAACCCTTTCGGTGACGCTGCCCATGAGCAGGCGGGTCAAGCCTTTCCTGCCATGGGAACCCATGACGATAAGGCTGGCGGAGATTTCCGACGCCATGGCGGTGATGGCCTGATGGGGCTCGCCATCCCGCACAAACAGTTCCGCTTTCACCCCGAGATCCCCGGCCCATTTTTTTACCTTGTCGAGAACCTTGTCCGCATCCCGGTAAAGTTCCTTCACGACTTCCTGACCGAGGGCGTAAAACTCATCATTGGTGTAGACCACGGAAACCGCTGAGAGTTTTGCCTTTCGTTCCTGGGCTATCTCCAGGGCTCTGGCCAGGGCATTGTCGCAACAGGTTGAACCGTCCGTGGCCAGCAGGACATTCTCCCAGGAGAGCTGGCCGTTTTCCGGGATGACTAGGACATCCTTGCGGGTATGTCCGATGACTCGGGCGGTCACGCTGCCCATGAGTTCCCGCTCCACCGAGCCTTTGCCCCTGCGGCCCATGACGATGAGATCGCAGTTTTCTTCCTCGGCGACATGGACAATCTGCTCATAGGGTTCACCCTGTTCCAGATTGGTCAGGATGTTTACCCCTTCGCGGTCCGCCAGCTCTCGGGCTTCGGCCAGCAGATTCTGGCCGGGTCCGGTAATGGTTTCTTTGATATCCGAAACCCCGATAAGTTCCAAGTCCCCCTGGTAGGGCGGCACAACGGCCAGAACCTTGATCCAGCTCTTGTCCTCCCTGGCAAGCTGGCTTGCCAGGGAGAGTGCGCTTTTGGCCGAAGGGGAACCGTCGTAGGCAACGAGGATCTTTCGGTATTTAGCCATGGTTGACTCCGGCAAGGGCTTTTTTGGCATCGCGGTCGGCGGACATCCCCTTCACCATGGCTACGGTGATGATGAGACCGGCGGAGCCGAGGGCGGTTACCAGTGCCCAGAAGCTGACGCTTTCAAGCAGGGCGTGAATGGGATCGCTCATCGGGGTCATCAGGTCAAGATCGGCCAGGTAGCCGGGAATCTTGGCGCCGCGGCTTACGGCAACGATGAGCATGGTGGTGGCCATGACCACTTTGATGATGTAGTCCTTGACATAGGTGGTACCCAAGGCGCCAAGCTGTACGCCGATGAGGGAGGTGGCCAGAAGCAGCAGGGAGAGGCGGATATCGATAAGGCCGGAGAGACCCCACTGTACGGAACCCCAAGCGCCCATGACAAAGGCGATGATCAACTCGGTGGCGCTGGCCACCACGGCGGAGGCGCCGATTACATAGATCATGCCGGGAACGCCGATGAAGCCGCCCACCGCGATAGTGGCTGCGAGCATGCCGGTGAACAGGCCGACCGGGATGGTGATCCAGGCGGAGATGGTCACTTTGGCGGTTTTGAAGTGCATCATGGGTGCAAGCTGAATCTTCTGCATGCGTACGGCCAGTTTGCTTACGGTCTCTTTGCCGTCGCCCTTGGCGAGTTTCCATGCATCATAGAAGACATAGCCGCCGACAAAAACGAGAACAATCATGAAAATCGTGGAAACATAGAGGTTTGAACCGGCATTGCCAAAAGAGTTCAGGATTGATTTCTGGATCATGATCCCGATCTGTACGCCGAGGACGGCGGTGGTGGCCATGACCAGACCGAGCTTGATGTCAGCCTGTCCGTATTTCCACCGCTTGTAGGCACCGATCATGGCCTTGGGGAACTTGTGACACATGTTGCTGGCTACGGCTACGGCGCCGGGGACGCCCAGGGACATCATGGCCGGGGTCATGACAAAGGCGCCGCCGGAGCCGATGAAGCCGGAGAGCAAGCCGCCAATCAGACCGATGACGAGCAGGGCCAGGAGTTTGCTGGCGGTCATGTCCATGAACATGATGGAGACATCCTTCATCACATTTTCCCCGGCATTTTTATCCAGGCTGATCAGGACCTTTTTGTTCATCCGCATCTCCTCGGGCTTCATATCAGCGCCAAGAGTGAGGGTCATGAATTCCTTGTTTTCATGTTTCTGGAAGACAATGGTGCGGTCCGCTTCATTCACTTCGGTAATAACCCCTTTGAGAATATCCGTCGGGGGGCCGCCAGCGGCCAGGGCCGATTGGGCGAGCAGGGACAGGGGAACAAGGGCGAACATGAGTATAATCAGTAACTTCTTCATTGTAGGTATATCTCCTTTTGTCAAGCCGGCGCGGCTGATTTATTTTTTTGCTTCAATGCCGAGGGTGCTCAGCAGATTGCTGGCAAAGGCCCCATGGGTGAAAGAGAAGAAGAATGCCGCGCCAACAGGGTATATCCAGTGCCAACCGCCCATGGTGAAGGTGTCGGTAACCAGCTTTTCGTTGGTGAAAAGCATGTAGTAGGCGGAAAGCGAAATGGTACCGAAGATGATGGTCTTCAGGTAGGGCTTGCTTTTTGCCGCCGGAGCCGGGGCTTTCCCGTACTGCTTTTTGGCGTTTTCGCCGAGGATCCGGCGGGCGGTGTCGTGTTCGCCTGCCTCGGCAAAGGCGACGGCCGACATGTTTTTGTCAAAGGTGGTGATGCTCATTTTTTCTCCCTTATTGATCTGAGTTTGTTAAATGTCTCAGGTTCTGGCCGCCCCGGCGTACATCACGACGGGGCAGTGCAGCGCCTGAAGTCTTGCGATCATGTTTTCTTTTGCCTTGCGGCAAGTCGTGCCTTCCGGTTCCAGGGTGTCGAAGACAACGCAGAGGATATCCCGGCGGCCACCTGCATGCCGGAGTACTTCGTCGGCCAGACAGCCGGGGCCGCTGACCGGCTGGTAGACAACGCCTTTTGGTTCAAGGGCGGCATTCAGGGCGGCGAGGGGTTTTTCTTCCTGGCTCAACCCGGGATTGGTTTCATTTTCCGCCATGCGCAGCATATGGAAAATTTCCAGGCCGCCGCCCAAGCGCTGACAGAGGTGCAGGGCGTAGCTGATTGTTCTGGGTTCGATCTCGGGTTTGTCGGTTCCTAAGAGTACCCGTTTGTGCGCATTCTTATTTGACTTGAGGAACTGGCGGGCCGTCTCGAACTCGCCGGCCTCGGCAAAGGTTGCAGCTGTCATGGATTCTTCAAGTTTTTTGAATAGGGTCGTCAGGGCGCTCATGGGGCGTTCCAATGATCAGCGTGCGGTTTGGTTCGGCAGGATTCGGCCGGCGGTGATCTTGGCATTTTGCTGCAGCTGCTTGGCCGGCTCTTGTTTCCGGCTGCCGATACATTTGTGTGCCAGTTCGGGTTCGTTGGCCTCGGCAAAGGTTACTGCCATCATCAGGCGGTCAAAGCGGTTCAGGATTGTGTTCATGGTGGTTCTCCTTCGTATGTGTATGTTGCTATGAAACAGGGTGAAGGCTTGTCGTTCTTGTTTGTTTCATTAAGCAACAAGTATGCCAGGTGTGTGGCTTGGATTTTTCTCTTGTTATTTCAAGATGTTACTTCTAGCTTGGTCGGCAGGGCTTAATGTTTCAGTTTGCAACGCAAATTTTCCAAATAAAATAATACATAATAAAAACAATAAGATGATATGGTGTTGCAACGAGAAAAATGGTGTTGCCAAATGCAACCTCTGGACTTTGTTTTTGACTGGGAGTATGGTGCTTTCGAAAAGGAAATCGGTACCTTTGCAGGATTAAGGAAGAGAGAGCATGTTCCATCTCGGCATACGCAAGAAGATTACCTACGGCTTTTATCTGTTGCTCATCCTCATGATGGGCTCCGCCGTGCTGACCTATGGCATTGTCAAGCGGGTGGAAGACCAGGTTGCCTTCGGCGAGGTCATTGAGGATTTTTTTAATACGGCTCTTGAGCTGCGCAGGTTCGAGAAGAATTACTTTCTCTACCGCCAGGAAAAGGATTTTCTGGAAAATCAGTTTTACTGGGAAAAAACCAGGGATCTCTTTGAGAATAATGAGCCGGCTCTCCATATGGTGCTCTCTTCCGTCGAGATCCGGCAGTTGGCGAAGGTGATTGAGGCCTACGAAGGGTTCATGGGGCAGTTGCACGCATATGACCTTGGGGTCGCGGGCGGCGGCGCAAGCGATTTCCACGTTCAGGAGCGGCTGGAAGAGCAGGTCCGGCACGCAGGGAAGGAACTCACCGAGTTTGGTGAAAAAACCCGGGATGCCGTAAAGAAGAAAATCAAGACCCTCCTGAAAACGACCCAGAGCATTCTCCTTGCTTCCATGCTCTGCATGTTTGTTTCCGCCCTGACTATTGCCGCCCTGCTGGGGAGGAAGGTGGTGAACTCTCTCAAGGTGCTGGAGGGATACACCAAGAGGATTTCCCATGGCGATTTTGTCGAGGTTGCCGTTGGGGAAGGCGAGCAGGAGATCCGTTCGCTGCTCACGGCATTTAACCGAATGACCAAGGAATTGCAGATGCGTCAGCATCAGTTGGTGCAATCGGAAAAATTGGCTGCGCTGGGGACCCTGCTTTCAGGCGTGGCCCATGAGTTGAACAATCCTCTGTCCAACATCTCCACCTCGGCCCAGATTCTCGGCGAGGAGATTGAAGAGGATAATGTGGAGTTCAAGAAAAATCTCATCGGCCAGATTGAAACCCAGTCGGACAAGGCAAGGGATATCGTCCGAACCCTGTTGGAATTTTCCAGAATCAAGGAATTCAGCAAGGAGAAGCTGCTTCTCCGGAAGCTGGTGAATGAAACAATTCTGCTCCTTCGCGGGCATGCGCCCAGCGAAGTGGCAATTGCCGTGGACATCCCCCACGATCTTCCCATTATTGTCGATAAGCAGCGGATGCAACAGGTGCTGCTCAACCTGATCAAGAATGCAATCGATGCAGTGCAGGGCCACGGGCATATCTGGATTTCCGCTCGTGGCACGGGGTGCGGCACCGAGCTTGATGAGGTTGAAATCATCATCGAGGATGACGGGCCGGGGATTGATGCGGAACATGTTAAGAAAATCTTTGATCCGTTTTTCACCACCAAGGATGTGGGCAAGGGCTCCGGACTCGGATTGTTTATTGTTCATGACATAATCGAGTGGCATGGCGGGTCCATCACTGTGGAAAGCAGGCCAGGCCTCGGCACCACCTTCATTATCTGGCTCCCGGGAGAGCAAAAGGAACATGGGTATGAATGACGAGCAGCCCGCAAGGATATTGGTCGTTGACGACGAAGAAATAGCCCTGCACAACCTCAGGCATGTTTTAAAAAAAGAGGGCTACGAGGTCACTGCCTCCCAGAGTGGCCCCAGGGCTCTTCATCTGTTGGAGTCGAATACCTTCGATCTTGTCCTGACCGATCTGAAGATGGAAAAGGTAGGCGGTATGCAGATCCTGAAGCGTACTCGCGAGCTTTATCCCGACACCGAGGTGATCATGATCACCGGATACGCCACGGTGGATTCCGCCATTGAGGCGATGAAGGGCGGGGCCTATCACTATATTGCCAAGCCCTACAAGCTGGATGAGGTCCGGAAGGTTGTGCGGGAAGCCCTGGAGAAAACCAGGCTTAAGCGGGAAAACAGCAGGTTGCGGGAGCATCTTAAAGCATTTCAGGGGGAAGCCAGGATCATCACCGATAACCCGGGGATGAAAAAACTGCTTGCCACGGCCGGACAGGTCGCCACCTCGGACAGCAATGTTGTGATCTGCGGAGAGTCGGGCACGGGCAAGGAGTTGCTGGCCCGATTTGTCCATGCCAGCAGCAATCGCCGCAACGGACCTCTCTTGTCTGTGAATTGTGGGGCCTTTCAAGAGGACTTGTTGGCCAATGAACTATTCGGTCATGAAAAGGGGGCCTATACCGGGGCGGTGGAGATGAAAAAGGGGCTGGTGGAAATGGCCGATGGCGGCACCCTTTTTCTTGATGAGATCACCGAGATGTCGCCTGCCATGCAGGTAAAACTCCTCCGGGTAATCCAGGAAAAAGAGGTGATGCATTTAGGTGGGGTTTCGCCGGTCAAGGTCAATGTTCGCTTTCTTGCGGCAACCAACCGGAATCTGGCGGAGGAGGTAAAGCTGGGGAATTTTCGCCAGGATCTCTTTTTCCGGATCAACGTGGTGGCGCTCCATATCCCGCCCCTGGCGGAGCGCAAGGATGACCTGCCCCTGCTGGTTCAGCATTTTATCAGAAAATACGGGGTGTTGATGCATAAGGAGGTGCGGAATATCGAGCCGGAGGTGGTTGATATTCTGCTGCGCTATGATTTTCCGGGCAATGTCCGTGAGTTGGAAAACATTATCGAGCGCGGGGTGGCTCTGGCCAGCGGTGACACCATAGAGGTCGGGCATCTGCCGGAAGACCTGCGCGGTGCCTGTTTTCAAACCTTCCGTCGGAAAAGCGGCGGAATTCCCAGTCTTGCCGATCAGGAACGGGCCTATATCGAGTGGGTATTGAAGGAGCACGGGGACAACAAGAGTCTGGCCGCCCAGGTTCTGGGCATTGACCGGGTTTCTCTCTGGCGCAAAATCAAGAAATACGAACTTGAGAGTTGACGGCAGAATTTAATGTGTTGCGGCCCCGTTGTCGGTTGCGGGGAGCGGCGGCAGCAGCAAGCCAAATCCGCTGCCCAGTCTGCGGACCAGCTCGATGAAGCGGTGGGGAAGCGGCAGGTCACGATCAGCCAGAAGAATTCCTTGCTCTTGCGCCTGCCGGAGGGTGGCGGTGCTGTCCAGTCCTTCCTGGTGGTCGCAGAGGGCTTGGATGCGCAGGGCATCGGTGAGAGGAATCCGCAACTCCTCAAGCATGGCCCCGAGCTGGGCCTGTTCCTGGGCAATGAGCTTCGCATGGCTCCGGGCGAAAACAACGAAAGGTTCCTCAAGGGCTGGAGTGCCGAAGATTGCATTGATCAGCGCTCCGGCAAGTTTGGCGATGAAGGGACCCTCACGGTCTGGGTGTTTCAGTATCAGCGCTTCTTTTAATTTCTTAAAAGAAATCATTTTTACGATCTCAACTCCCTCGCGTAGGATGGGAATCAGCTTGCTTTCAAAGGTCATGGGCAGCGTCTCTCGTAGCTGTTCAGCACCAGCACCTCTCCGGCTTTGTTGAACAGTTCGATTTCGTGGTGTTAGTCCGCGGCATGGAGCGGGTCAGGTGAAAAGATCCGGTTCGCCCGTGACTTTGCGGACAAGTTCACGGTAGTCCTGGGCGCCGTTGGATCCGGGGGCAAACTCAAAAATAGTCTGACCATAGGCAGGTGCCTCGGATAAACGGACGTTGTAACGGATTGGAGCGCAGACCTTCTCCCCGTATATTTTTTCAATCTCCCCCAGAAACTCGCTCCCGCGCTTCACCCGCATGTCGCGGAAGGTGGGCAGGATGTATCGGAGTTCGATCTCCTTGCGGAATTTCTGGATGGAGGCGATGCTTTTCAGGAACTCGCCAAATCCTTGGATGGACATGACCTCCAAGGAGACGGGGGTCATCAGCTCGTTGACATAAAAAAGAACATTGACGGTGAGCGGATCCCAGCCCGGCGAGGTGTCCACCACCACATAATCATAGTTTTTTTCAAGCGGGGTCAGGGCCTGGGCAATGGTCAGCTCGCCGCCGTAATCCTTGCGGTCGATAAGGCGCTTGAGGCCGGCCAGGGATTTGCCTCCAGCCAGGATCCACAGGTTTTTGCGGGCCTGAATAATTGCTTCTTGGGGGGGGAGTTCTCCGGTCACCAGTTCGGTAAGGCCGCCCTTGGGTTTTACGCCCAGCATGAAGCTCGATTGTCCCTGGGTGTCGGTATCAACCAAGAGAACCTTTTTCCCCGCCAGGGCGAGTCCTGCCGCGAGATTCACCGCGGTTGTGGTCTTGCCGACCCCCCCCTTGCTCAAAGAGACGCCGATTCTTCTGGTTTCCTGGCTGGACGGAGTCGCGGGAGTGGGAACAGGGGCGGGAGCGGCCTCGACCGTGGCGGATTGCGGCGGGGGAGGTGCCGGCGATTCCGCCCGGGGAATATCGAGGGGAAACTGTTGCCCGCAGCCTTGGCAACGAGCCATCTTGACATTGGGCGGGATTCTTTTTTCATCGATATTGTGCTGTTTTTTGCAATGAGGGCAAGTGATTATCATTGTGAAGTCTCCGGGCCTGCTCTGGCCAACTTCTGATTATTTTTTCTGGGATTCTTTTAAGATTTCTTTGATCAGATGGCTTTTCTCCCCTTTTTCTTCAAAGTCCTTGAGGATCATCCTGAGCGCCTGATTAACAATGCGTGATTTTGAAATCCGTGATTTCAAGCGTTGGTGCACAATTTCGTTAATTTTATCCCGTGCGTCATCCAGATCATCGAAAATTTCCTCGGAAAGATAGTGCGTGGATTTTTTCTTGCTGTCACTGACAGAGGTTTTTTTCTGTTCCGGATCGGAGGAACTTGCGACAGGATGCGTGTCGCTTAGTGTTTCGCCGGTGCGATGAATCAGCTTGGCAAGAGCGGAATCCTCCTGAGCAGCTTCCTCGGATGAGCCTTTCAGTAGTTCATCCATGATGTCGTGTTTATTCTTAGCCGACATTGTCCCCTAATTCCATGATGAGGTTGCGGTTCAATTCCGGCCAGGGTCGGCAGGGCGGCATGTTCCGCCAAAAAGTCTGGCGTGGTGCGCTGTTAGAAAATACTGCAAGGTGTGCTCGTCTTTTTTGCTCAGGTCGATGAATTCAATCCCGCAGTGGCATTCGCCAGAGGTCTCGCTGGGAGAGATGTGGGTGACTTTTCCCCGGAGGGTGATGGTGTTGTCGTCGATATGCAGGGTGATACTGTGGGGCGAGCCTGCCGGAAAGCTGTCAAGGGTCGGAACGATGAGGCCCATGCCGCGACCGCCGATATCGCATACGCGGTGGGTGCGGCCATCGATTTCGGCGCAGACCGCATCATCGTCCAAAATGGGTTCTCGATAGTTCTTGCGAATGATCTTTTGGAGATCGGCGGCGTCCGCAGGGTTGACGCCGGTTGGAGCGACAGGCAAGGACGTAAGCTCCCAGGGCGCTGATTCTTCGGTCCCGCTTTTTTTCTTGGTCATTACCGGCTCCTTATGGTCATGTGCTGATGGGAGGAAAAAAGCCTATAGCAAAAGACTGCTCCCAAAGACGTACGAATATGCAGGAGATGCTTGATTATTTATTGGCATTTCCAAGATTGTCAAGGCAAAACAGCTCCGCTGTTGCTCCTTGAAAGGGCAGGGCGGGGTCGGGAGACGGCAGCGAAAAAATCAGGAAGCGTTTCCGTTTGGAGCCTCTTGTTGTCAGGACGAACTGAAGTACTCACCCAACTAGGGAAATTTCACCTTGAGGGTTTCCTTGTCCGCAGTGCGTTCGATTTTGACCTGAACCTCGATCTGGTCATTCCTAAGGCCAAGGATTAGCGGCAGGGCTCCCTTGTCATCGTTGAGATGAAGGATGGTGCGCATAATGGAGATGATCCTGTCGAAGACAGCCCTTGCCGGCGGACGCAGGGCGATTTTTTCGTCATCGTGCTTGATGGTGACGGTAATTTTATCTTTTTTTCGTTTGAGGGAAAGTTGTTTGGCCTCTTCGGTCAGAGTGAAGAGAAGGGCGAGGGCCAGATAACGGAGGGAGTCTTCCTGAGTGTCGGCGGAAGGGGTATCCGCAACTTTTTGGATGGTAGCGGCATAGTCTGTGCCCAGATAACAGTCACACATTTCCATAAGTTTCAGATGAAGATTCGGGTCATGTATTTCCACGGCGTCTCCTGTTATGGTCCTGCTGGTAAAATATCCTTACATCCGCATGCTTCTGGGCTCATATTGCTATGAACGGCTTTGTCGTGTCAAGGGAAAGAATCTTGAAAAGAAGTAACTGTTCAGCAGTGTCACATCTGCTTTGTCGTCGGCCTGCTCATGTGCAATAGCACGCTTCGCAGACTTCTTTCGCGCATCTGTGGTACTGCTGAACAGTTACATTTCGTGGTTTTTGTCCGATTCCGGCATTAAGCTGGATCGTTACGAAAAGATAAGGGTTTTTTGGAGAAGGTGTTTTTGGCCGTCCTTGAAAGAATTTTGACAGCGTGGCGGCAGCCTGCTATATTTTCGGCTCGCTGGAGACAGGAAGCGCATGGAGAAGGCGTGATATCATTGTCATTGTCCCTTCTTTATTAGTTAGTGGACGACCATCAACCATTGAGACGGCACGGAGGCCAAGGAGCATGAAGACCGACCAATCGCATACCCTGTTTGCAAAGGCGCAACAGCTCATCCCCGGTGGAGTTAACAGCCCGGTGCGGGCCTGTAAGTCCGTGGGGTGTGAACCCCTTTTTGTTAAAAAAGCCGCCGGTTCCAAAATCCATGATGTGGACGGTAATGAATTCCTTGATTTTGTATGCTCCTGGGGGCCGATGATCCTTGGTCATAATCATCCGGCAGTGGTCGAGGCCATTGAAAAAACCCTGCGGGACGGCACCAGTTTCGGCGCGCCCTGCCCCTTGGAGATTGAACTGGCCGAGCTGGTGATCCAGGCCCTGCCATCGGTGGAAAAGGTGCGTTTCGTCAGTTCCGGAACCGAGGCGACCATGAGCGCCATCCGGCTTGCTAGGGGTTACACCGGCCGTAATGTGGTGGTGAAGTTTGACGGTTGTTACCATGGGCATGCCGACAGTTTCCTGGTCAAGGCCGGTTCCGGGGTAATTACCCTTGGCATTCCCGGCAGTCCGGGGGTGCCCGAGGATATTGTCAAGAACACAGTGTCCATTCCTTATAATAATCTGGAGATTTTGGAACAAACCCTGCGTGATGAAAAATTGGACATTGCCTGCGTGATCATCGAGCCGGTTGCCGGAAACATGGGGGTTGTTGCTCCGCAGCCAGGATTTTTGCAAAAACTGCGCACTCTGACCGCCGAACTGGGCATAGTCCTCATTTTCGACGAGGTGATCACCGGTCTGCGTCTGGCCTTGGGCGGAGCCCAGGAATACTATGGTGTCATGCCGGATCTCACCTGTCTCGGCAAGATCATCGGTGGCGGCCTGCCGGTTGGGGCCTATGGCGGCAAAAAAGAACTCATGGATACGATCTCCCCGGTTGGGCCGGTGTATCAGGCCGGAACCCTGTCCGGCAATCCTTTGGCCATGGCGGCAGGCGCCGCCACCATGCGGCAGTTGGCCCAGCCCGGTTTTTATGCCGCACTGGAAGAGAAATCGGCCCGCTTTGCCCAGAGTTTGACCGGGCTGGCGGAAAAATACCTGCCCGGCCAGACCACCCTGAATCGGGTGGGCTCCATGATGACATCCTTTTTCACGGCCGGGCCGGTGGTTGATTTCGAGTCCGCCATGCAGGCGGATACGGCCAGGTATGGCCAGCATTTCAGGCAGATGCTGGCGCAGGGGGTCTGGTTGGCGCCTTCTCAGTTCGAGGCCGCTTTCATCTCCGCCGCCCAGAGTGAAGCCGAGTTGGCCATGGCGTTGGAGAAAACTGAATGCTCATTCAAAAAGTTGCTCGGATGAGAAAAAAGCCGTTGACTTTGGGGGGATGCAATGATAGTAATCCTATCGGTCGTAAACCGATGGTTTCTTTGTCCGGACAGCGGAACAGGGACTGAAGATGTCCGGTAACCGTAAGGATGCACTGCGGTTGCTGGCCCAATTCAGCACCATCGGCATGTCCGTGGCCTTCTCCATTTTTATAGGAGTCGGGGTCGGCTATTATCTGGATCATAAGGTGTTTGCCGGTAAAACCTCGCCCTGGCTGACTCTGATTTTTCTTGGGTTCGGGGTGGGGGCGGCCTTCAAAAATCTGTACGACGTGGCCAGCAGAAAGGATCTCTGATGACGGCCAGTGGTTCTCCGGTATCGCCGGGTGAGGTGTCGCTCGGAAAGGTCTTGGTTTATAACTGGCTGTTGCTGCTGGTGCTTACCGGAGTGGGTTGGCTTGGATTTTCAGGTTATCATGCCTTCTCCGTTTTTATCGGCGGAGCGATCGCGAACCTGAGTTTCCTTTTTTTGAAAAGGGATCTGGTCAGGTTGTTGGGCGGGCCGCTTGAGGCGGTCAAGCCGTTGTTCTTTATGCGATATTATCTGCGTCTGTCCGTGGTCGTGGGTGTTCTCTTTCTTCTGATCAGGTTTCAGAAGGTTCACACCCTCGCTCTGCTGGTTGGCCTGTCCACCGTTCTCTTGGGAATTGGGCTTGCCGTCATGGTCGCAGCCAAAAGTATTTATTCGTTAAAGTTATAAAAGGTCAAGGAGGCTCGCACGGTCCATGGAACATCCAATACTGTTTATCTCGCTGATTTTGCAAGGTCTGGGGTTGCCTGTTCCCCATGGTCCCGTTGGGGACACGCTTCTGGCCAAGCTGGTTTCTCCGCACATGACCTACACTTGGTTGGTCATGCTTTTTCTGATTGTTGTCCCCAAGCTGACACTGGGCACGATGTCCTTGGTGCCGGGTAAGGGTCAGAATTTTTGGGAGGTCATCATCGGCGGCCTTGAGGGTTTCATGGCGGATAACATGGGCAAGGAAGGGGCAAGGATGATGTTCCCCATGCTCGCCACCTTTGCGCTCTATATTTTGGTGGCCAACATGATCGGCCTCATGCCGGGTTTCATGTCTCCGACCTCCAACCTCAACATTACCTTGGCCTGCACCCTGATTGTCTTCTTTACCACCCATATTTTGGGGGTGAAGTTTCATGGCATCGGATATATTAAGCATTTCCTCGGACCCATTCCCTGGTTGATTCCCCTCATGCTTCCCATTGAGCTTATCAGTCATTTTGCTCGTATTCTTTCTCTTTCCATTCGTCTTTTCGGCAACATCATGGCCAAGGAGACCCTGTTGGGCATCCTGTTCATGCTGGCCGGAGCGTATTTCGCCCCGCTGCCGATTCTTTGCCTGGGCGTGTTTGTTTCCATTGTCCAGGCGCTGGTTTTTCTGTTGCTGTCGATCCTTTATTTCTCCGCAGCCATGGAACATGCCCATTAATTAGTGTATCCGGTTCCTTGTGAACTAATGAAGAAGGCCAATTATAAAATTTTTTTTGGAGGAAGTACGATGAAGAAAGCAGGAATTTTGTCAGTATTGATGGTTTTGGCTCTGGCCACCGTGGCAATGGCTTCTGAGGCTGGTGCAGAGGCTGCTACCACCGCAGCTTCCGGCGTAAACCTCGCCCTGGTTTGCCTTGCTGCAGCTCTGTCCGTTGGCGTTGCCGCACTCGGTTGCGGTATCGGCATGGGTGCTGGTATCGGCGGCGCTTGCTCCGGTATCGCCCGCAATCCCGAGGCTTCCGGCAAGATCACCGTTACCATGATCATCGGTCTGGCTCTGATCGAGTCTCTGACCATTTACGGTCTGGTTATCTCCCTGATCCTGCTGTTCGCAAATCCGTTGCTGAAGTAAGCTGATCACGTTATTTTAGGTTTGTAAGGCCGCAGGGGTTTTCCCCCTTGCGGCCTTTTTCCGTTTTCTGGGGTACTCCGGTCATGAGCGAAGTAGTTGTCCATCCCAGCCGTGGCAAGAACGAACCGCAGCTCCCTGCTTGCGGGGTTTTGCTGGTGAATCCTTCCGAGGCCTGCCACGCTGCGCGGATCTTTGGACAGGAGGGTTGGAGCCGGCATTTTCTTTTTCACAGCAATCTCTATCTCGCCCAAACTTCTCCTGCCATATTCTGGGCCGGACCTGCGGTTGGCGCGCCCATGGCGGTGATCTGTCTTGAAAAGCTTATTGCTCTCGGAGCCGGCAGGATCATTGTCTGCGGCTGGTGCGGTTCGCTCCAACCAAATCTCGGCCTGGGCGAACTGGTCTTGCCGACCTGGGCCATCAGCGAGGAGGGAACCTCCGACCATTACCCCCTGACGGGTGTAATCGAATCTTCTCCGCGATTGCGCAAGGCGCTGAAGGATTTTTTCGTCGATACCGGCAAAGAGCTCAGGGAGGGGCCGCTTTGGACCACCGATGCCCTGTATCGCGAGACCAGGGAAAAAGTTGTCCGTTATGGCGGAGAGGGAATCCTCGCTGTTGACATGGAATATTCCGCGCTCATTCAAGTTGCGGCTTTTCGGCAGGTTGAGCTTGCTGCGGTGATGATGGTTTCGGACCTGTTATGGCAGGATTCCTGGCAACCTGCTTTTCAAAGCAAGGAATTTCGCAAGCGTTCACATGGATTGGTGGCAGACCTTGTGCGATGTGTCGGTGCACTGGCTGCTGAATAAAAAATTATTGAGGCGATGATGCGTACCTTTTTTACTGTCAGTCTTGGCTGTCCTAAAAACTTGGTGGATACGGAGCTCATGCTCGGCCTGCTTGTCGAGGCCGGTTACGTGCCCTGTGACGAAGCGGAAGAGGCTGATCTGCTGTTGGTGAATACCTGCGGTTTTATCCAGTCCGCTGTGGAAGAAGGGATCCAGGAGATCCTGGCCTTGGCTGAGCTGAAAGAGCGCTGGCCTGAAAAAAAAGTGGTAGTGGTCGGGTGCATGGTGCAACGCTATGGCGGCGAACTTGCCAATGAGCTTCCCGAGGTCGATCTTTTCATCGGCACCGAAGGGACCCAGGACATCGTCAGCAGATTGCAGGAGCTTGCCCAGGCAAAAGAGACCCCAATACACCTCGCCCCCCCCACTTTTCTTTTGGACAGTACCTTGCCGCGGCGTCTTTCTTCCCCGGCGCACCGGGCCTATATGAAGGTGACCGAGGGATGCTCCAACCGGTGTGCCTATTGTATGATTCCATCGTTGCGAGGTGATCTTCGCAGCCGAAGCCTTGAAGATCTGGTGAACGAGGTTGGGATGCTTGCGGAAAATGGGGTGCGGGAGGTGACCCTTGTAGCTCAGGATCTTACTGCCTATGGCCATGATCTTGGCGCTGGAGCCCCCCATTTGGTGGAACTGTTGCGCGCCCTGCTGAGCGCGACTGACATCCCCTGGTTCCGTTTGCTCTATCTGTATCCCACCCGGGTAAGTGCCGAGCTTCTCGAGTTCATGGCTGCCAATCCCCGGATTGTACCTTATCTTGATATTCCCCTTCAGCATGTGTCGGATCGGGTACTGAAGGGCATGAACCGGCCCTATGGCCGCCAGAAGATCGATGCGCTCCTTGCGAGGATTCGTTCGATTCTTCCTCAGGCAGCCATTCGGACCACATTTATGGTGGGTTTTCCCGGTGAAACCGAAGAAGATGTGCGGTTGCTTGCTGAGTTCATGCAAACGCAGCAACTGGACCATGTTGGAATCTTTGCTTATTCAAACGAAGAGGGTTGTGCCGCCTACAATTTCTCTGGGCACTGTGACGAAGAGGAGAAAAGCGAACGTCGTCAGCGGCTCATGGAGTTGCAGCGCGGGATCTCCCTTGCCAGAAATCAGGCAATGGTCGGCAGGGTGGAAAAGGTGCTGGTCGAGGGCTGGAGTCGGGAAACCGATCTCTTGCTGGAAGGGCGGACCAGGTTTCAGGCCCCGGAGATAGATGGTTGTGTCTATATCACTGCCGGCGTTTGTAATCCGGGCGATATTGTGGATGTTCTGATCACTGAAGCCCACCCCTATGATCTCGTCGGCGAGATTGTAGACGGCACTACAGGCGAAGGGTCTGATTGAGTCGTTCTGAAAGAATAAGCGCAAGAAGCAACGGCGGCACTGTTAACGGTTTGGGTGCCGTAGAAAAAAGGGCAAAAAAACAGAAAGGAAATCCGTTGCGGCTCTTAATCGGCCGACTCGTTTACCTGTTCTTTCAGTTCCTTGCCGACCTTGAAAAAGGGCAGTTTTTTGGGCTTGACCTTGATTTTCTCTCCGGTTTTCGGATTGCGACCAAAATATGAATCGTACTCCTTGACCACAAAACTGCCAAAGCCACGGATCTCTATGCTCTCGCCATTTGCCAAGGCATCGGCCATGGCGTCAAGGATGGTGGTCACGGCTGAACTCGCGTCCCGCAAGGGAACATGCATCTCTTCAGCAAGTGCTTCGATCAACTCCGATTTGTTCATCGTCCTTCTCCGATGTGCTGCCTTTGAAAAAAACAATATTAAATACAAGGGATTAAAACATCTTAAACAGCTAAGTCCCCAATTGTAAAGAAGATTTTTTTAAGAGAAAATAAGTGCTAGATCCGCAGGGGTGAGATGTCGGTATTTGCCGGTCGGCAAGGCGCCAAGCCGCAGCCCACCGTAGGCGATGCGCTTGAGCGTGAGAACCCGATGGTCGATGGCTTGGAACATGTTGCGGACCTGCCGTTTTCTGCCTTCGTGGATGGTAATTTCCAAGGTGGTTGTCGCTGCTTCCTTGGCAATGATGCTTACCTTGGCCGGCCATGTTTTTTTTCCTTCAAGCTCAAGTCCTTCTTCAAGCAGGCGGATTTTTTCCCGGGACGGCAGGCCGCGCACCGTGGTCAGATATGTGCGTTCTATTTCAAAACGCGGGTGGAGAATGCGTTCGGCAAAATCTCCGTCATTGGTCAGAATGAGTGCGCCTTCAGTGTCAAAATCAAGGCGCCCCACGGGAAAGACCCTGCCGGTGATACCGGTGAGCAGTGAGGAGACAATGGGCCTGCCCTGCGGATCGTGCATGGTCGTGACATAGCCCCGGGGCTTATTCAGCAGGAGGTAGATCTTTTCTTCTTCAAGGCGCACGGGGCGCCCTTCAAAGGTTATACTCTGCGTGTCCGGGTCAACCCGGCAGCCCATTTCGGTGACGACCTTGCCGTCCACCGTCACTTTTCCTTGGCGAATCAGTTCTTCTGCATTGCGCCGGGAGGCGATACCGGCCTTGGCCAAAATTTTTTGCAGCCGTTCTTCGGGCATGGAAATGTACTAAGGGATCAGACGCGCGCGGGCGCGAGTTGGTGAGGAGGCAGGCTCATACGGGTAGTGTGTTCAGTGCGGAGCAACGGCGAATCAGGCATGGTAGTCGCCGCGTCTTAGTTTGGCGGCTTCGACATAGGAGGCGGTGGCTACCCGCTCAAGCAAGGCTGAAAGCGGATTGTTTTCCGGGAGCTGATTTTTTAAATTTACCAGGGCGGCAGTTTCATCTTCAAGGGCTGAGGCAAAGGGTTCAAGATCTTGGGCGGAAAAAGAAGGGTTGCCCAAGGCGGCGCTGAATTTTTCCAGGGTGTTGATGGTGTCTTCGGTCAGGGTAAGCCCATCCAGTCGGAGAGGCGCTGGGATCTGTGCTGTGGCGACCGTGGCGGTCGTGGCTGTGGTGGCCGGAGTTTTGGCTGCTGCCAGTTCGTGGGCAAGAATATCCTGAAAAGAGGTTCCCGTGGTCGAGGCGGAACTCTTGCCGATGGTTGATGCATCCTGCTGGCCAGGAGTAATCGCTGTGATCTTCATGAACACCCCCATGATTCGCCCTTATGGCATAACGAACCGTAACGAAACAGTAAAAAGGACTGATTATTTTGTGACGGTTCCTGAATTGATCGCCCTGCTTACACAATAGCTATTCGGCAGAAGGATCGTCAATCTTTAAGAGAAAGATGGTGTAAAATTTCTCCCTTTAGCGGTGGCGGGACGGCAGGATGTCGTTGATCTTGTCGTCCACCAGACGCCTGGTTTTTTCGTCCACCTCAAGAACCTCAGGGTACCAAGGTTTCAGGCGGCAGTCAAAGATGATGGGTGCGGTCAGTCCGGGATGGAAGCGGCGGAGTTCGGTTGCGGCCGCATGGATATCCGCCGCCGGTTCGAAACGGGTGAAAACGGTCCAGAGAAATTCCTGGAGATTTTCCGTGGCAGCTTGGGCATCATCAGCCAGCACAACCACCTGCCAGTCAGCCAGTGCCGGGCAGTGGGCCAGGCGGGCGGGAAGATCCTGCCGATGGGCAAAGCCCTCCCCCTGAACCACCAGAGTGCCGGGAAGAAAAACCCTGGCGTGGTCGCAGCCCTGGGGCAGTTCGCCATGAAAGGTCTCCGGCAGGATGCGGCGTGGTTCCTTGCCGAGTCCCATCATCATGGCCTTGGAGCCATTGTTTACCGAGGGGCCGGTGTAATCCAAGGTGTCCTGGGAGACATTGGCAAAGACGAAAAGATCGGTTTGCCAGTCGATCCGCTCCAGTACATGGACCCACAGCTTTTTGAAGTCCGTTACCTCAAGATCGCCATCGGTCAGGATCAGAAATTTGGTGAGCGAGAGCTGGCCTTCGCCCAGAATGCGAAGGCCGGAGGCAAAGGCCTCGCGAGGATAGCGGTTGGTGACCTTGGCCGCAGCCAGGCAGTGGAAGCCGGTCTCGCCAAAGGTCTTGAGCTGGCGCACCCCGTTCATCACCAGCGGAAAGAGCGGGGACAGGAGATCCTGAAGGAAGTCGCCGATGTAAAAATCTTCCTGCCGGGGGCGGCCCACCACCGTGGCCGGATAGATGGCGTCGCGGCGATGGTAGAGCCGTTCCACTTTGAAAACCGGGTAGTCGTGGGTGAGCGAATTGTAGCCGTAATGGTCGCCAAAGGGGCCTTCGGGGCGTCGCATATGGGGGGGGACAAAGCCCTTGGCCGCGAATTCGGCGTGGGCCACCAGAGGATGGCCGCCTGCGGGATCGCAGGTCATGGGCAGCTTTTCACCGAGCAAGAGGGAGGCCAGCATCAGCTCCGGGATGTTTTCCGGCAAGGGGGCGATGGCGGCGAGCATCAGGGCCGGCGGCCCCCCGATGAAAAGGGTCATGGGCAGGGATTCGTTGCGGCGTTCCGCGGCATGGTAATGGTAGCCGCCGCCCTTGTGGATCTGCCAGTGGATGCCGGTGGTGCTGTCATCGTAGCGTTGGATGCGGTACATGCCCAGATTGTGGCCATGGCCGTCCGGGTGTTCGGTGTAGACCAGGGGCAGAGTGACAAAGGCGCCGCCGTCCGTGGCCCAGGAGGTGAGCAGGGGCAGCTCGCCCAGCCGGGCCGGAGTCTGGCAGACCTCCAGGATGGGGGCCTTGTTCGCCGAAATATTTTTCAGGCCGACCTTGGTGGCCTGGCCAAGCAGGGAGCGTATCTCCCAGATCTTGCCCAGGCTTGGAGGCATAAGGGTCTCGGCGGTTCTGACCAGATCGTTCACGAACTGCTGGGGGCGTCGGCCAAAGGCCAGTTCAAGTCTGCGGGCAGTGCCGAAGAGGTTGGTGACTACCGGAAAAGAGCTGCCTTTGACATTGGTGAACAGCAGGGCCGGGCCGCCTTGGGCAATCACCCGTCGATGGATCTCGGGGATCTCCAGATACGGGTCAACAGGGGCGGAGACTTCAAGCAGGGAATCTTCTCTGCGCAGTATTTCGAGAAAGGCCCGGAGATCTTTAATAATATTATGGCTCACCTGTGCGCTCTCCTTGATGGTATGCTGTTTTATGAGTATAAAATGATAAGTTGATCGGTTGACCCATAAAGAGTCCAGTGTCCCGTTTTGGTGCTCTATACAATTTCGCTGCGATCATGACGCAGAAGGTCGGAATTTCAACGACACCGTCAATCCTTGAGAAAAAGGCGATGGTATTCTTTCTCGCTGCAATGCTTATGCATCAGGCGGGAAAGAAAATCAAGAAGCGAGGTGATTTCTTCTTTTTCCAGACGGGGAATGAGGGTTTGCATGAAGGCTGGTTCGGCGAATCGTTGCAGGAATGCCGCCAGGGAACGCTCATCTGTTTCACGGTTCAGGCCAAAGCAGATGTTGTCTGCCGTCAGGGGGGCGGAGCGGGTCTTTTTGGTCTTCATGGCTGTTTCCGGTAAGTTGGGTTTTCAAAATGACTATTTTTAAACGTAAACGCAGTGCTGGAAAAAGGTCAGAGCAGTGGGTAACCCTGGAAAACGGGACGCAATCCACCGACTCCCATGAGCTGATCCTGATGGCCCTTGACCGGTTGCGGGAAAAAAGGGAGCTCGTTTCTCTGGTGCATACAGGCTATCAGTCCCCCAAGACGGTTATCGTCAAATACGATGACCGGATGCTTGAGATTGACAAGCCTCTTGACTGGCCCGGAACCCGGGAGGTTATCCATGTACTGTTCAAGGACGAAACCATGGTCTGGAACGAGGTGCGGGTTCAGGTGACGCACACCACCGAAAGCAGTATCTTTACCGAATTTCCCTCAACCCTGTTCCGCCTGCAGCGCCGGTCGGACTATCGGGTGGGCGTGCCCGGCGGCAGCACGGTTATGTTCACGCATAACAACGAAATATGCCAAGGGTTTCAGGTTGTTGATGTCAGCGCCAACGGAATGTTCGTATGCACGGACAGGTATTCTCCTCTTGAGCCAGGGGATATTCTTCTTGATCTGGCGGTGTTTTTTCCCGGCACTGGAACCGGGGTGAGTGCCGGCATCTACATGAACATCGGTAAGGCAAAAGTAATGCGGGTAACCCGGGGAAACAATAAAAAATATTGCTATGGCATTTTTTTTGACCTTAGCAAGGGAGAAGAAGAAATGCTTCTCCAGTATGTGCGCCTGCGGGAGAGGGAGTTGTTGCGCATAGTAAGGTCTTGATCTTTTTCAGTGCCCCGAGGCATGAATGGCTAGGCAATCCGCCAAAAAACCTTGCGGGAACGGGGTCCGTCAAACTCACAGAAAAAGATTTTCTGCCAGGTGCCAAGCCGGAGTCGGCCACTCTCAATGAATACCGTCACCGAGCTGCCTACAAGCGAGGCCATGACATGGGCCGGAGAATTGCCTTCCCGGTGTTGGTATGGAAGATTCGGCGGCACGATTTTTTCCAGGGCGGCAAGGATATCAGCCTGCACCGCGGGGTCTGCTCCTTCGTTGATGGTCAACCCGGCGGTGGTATGCGGGTTGTATACATGGCAGATGCCGTCATGTATGCCGCTTGCGGTCACGGCCTTTTGCACCTGGTGGGTGATGTCGAAAAACTGTCTGGTTTCGGAGGTGGGAACGGTAAAGGTTCCTGTCGGCATGAGGTATCTCGTGGGTCAGGGGGTTACCGGCAAAACCGTTGCCGCAGTCGCTGCTGCGGCGAAATAATGCCGTCAGTTGCATGATAAAACGGCAGTGGTGTTAACGGCGGAATGATCTGTCACGAAATGGTTGGATAGGTAGGTGGTTATTTCGTGACGGCTCCTAAGTTCTGCAGGAAAATTGTACGGTTATGTACTATAATAGATTGCGGAACGTGTCAAATTGATTATAGGACTGTCTGGGGAAAAATTAGGAACGGGGTTTATGGTAGAGAAAGTTTTCAAGAATCTTCAGTGGCTCGGCCATGACGCCTTTCTGTTGCGGGCCGGGGGCAAGATTATTTATTTCGACCCCTTCCAGCTGGGCGCGGGCTTGCCCCCTGCCGATATCATCTGTATCACCCATGCGCATTACGACCATTGCTCTCCCGCGGATGTCCTCAAGATCCAGCAGCCCTCCACCTACATTGTTACCGAAACACAGGCTGCGGCAAAACTTAAAGGCAAGATTATGATCCTTGCCCCGGGAGAACGTCGGGAGGTGGAAGGCGTTATGATCGAAGCGGTTCCTGCGTACAATCTCGATAAAGAGTTTCATCCCCAGGGCAACAGCTGGCTGGGGTTTATTCTCACCGTTGAGGGAGTGCGGCTTTACCATGCCGGTGATACCGATTATATTCCGGAAATGAAAAATATTCGGGCGGATATCGCTCTGCTGCCTGTGAGCGGCACCTATGTGATGACCTCCGAGGAAGCGGCCCGGGCGGCCATCGTTATCGGACCGAAGATCGCGGTGCCCATGCATTATGGGGCCAATGTCGGGACCGGTGATGATGCGCATCGTTTTGCCGCGGCGCTCGCCGGACAGGTAAGGGTGGAACTCCTTGCTCGCGGATAATCCTCAATATTTTCCGGTTTGTCTCAAGATTGCCGGGCGTCAATGCCTGGTCATCGGCGGCGGGCGGGTTGGTGAGCGGAAGGTGCAAGGGCTGCTGTCCCATGGCGCTGTTGTCAAGGTGATCAGCCCCGAGTTGAGCGAGACGCTTTTCGCTTTGCAACGGGCTGGTACAATTGAGTGGCTGCCCCGCCTGTACCAGGAAGGGGATTTGGCCGGGGCATTTCTGGTTATTGCCGCCACCGATGACCCTGTCGTGCAGGAGCGCGTCCATGCCGAGTCGGAAGCGCGGAATATTCTGCTCAATGTGGCGGATGTGCCGAAATGGTGTAATTTCATTCTCCCGGCCACGGCGCGCCGGGGAGATCTGTCTATTTCCGTTTCCACCGCCGGAAAAAGCCCGGCGTTGGCCAGCACTCTGCGTCAGATGCTGGAGATCCAGTTTGGTCCTGAATATGGAATATTGGTGAAAATCCTTGGGGCGTTGAGGGACTCTGTCTTGGCCGACGGCAGGCCGCATTCGGAAAATAAGGTGATTTTTGCCCGGCTGGCGGACCCCGAGATGGCGGTCTGGATCAAAGATGGCCTTTGGCAAAAACTTGCCCGGCATATTCAGGAAGTGTTGGGTCCTGATGTTCCCCTTGACTGTCTGGAGGCCGCCAGGCAGGAATATCAGCAATCGTGACGGACTCGTGGGTATAAAAGGCCACGGCTCTGCAACGTAATAATGAAGAGTTACCAGGGAATAACTGTTGAAATCGTGTTTTTTTGTGATTTCAACAATCTTCAGGAGCGACGCGATGACTTTGTTTTTTCAACTCACCCTGTATCTGTATCTCCTGGCCACAGCAGTGTATGTGGCCCATTTTCTCTCCCAGAAGAAACAGGTGCGGGCCGTTGCCCGGGCAATTCTTTTTGCCGGTGGCATTCTGCATACCGTTTATTTTGTCGCCCGGTATCTCGCCGCAGGGCATACCCCACTTACCAGCAACCATGAGGCGGTTTCTTTTTTTGCCTGGTCGATGACCTGGGCTTTTTTGTCTTTCTGGTGGCGGTATCGGGTGAAAAATTTCGGTGTATTTGTTTCGCCGCTTATTTCTCTCCTGATGCTGATCGCCGCCTTTTCCTCCCAGGAAATGGCGCCTTTGCCTCCGGCCCTCAGGAGCAACTGGCTTCCGGTACATGCCAGCATCGCCATTATGGCCAATGGTTTCATGGCCATGGCCTTCTGTGGCGGGGTCATGTACCTTCTCCTGGAGAGGGAGATCAAGAAGAAAAAATTCGGGATATTTTACAGCCGGTTGCCCTCTCTGGAGGCCCTTGATAATCTGAATCAGCATTGTCTGGCCCTGGGTTTTCTTTTGCTGACCCTGGGGATCATCACCGGTTCCGCGTGGGCAAAGCAGGCCTGGGGGGCATACTGGCAGTGGGATCCCAAGGAAACCTGGTCGCTCATTACCTGGCTCATCTATGCGGCTATCCTGCATCAGAGGCTCACCATGGGCTGGCGGCGCAGGCGGGCGGCGATCATGGCCATTGTCGGGTTTGGCGCGGTGCTTTTCACCCTCTGGGGTGTAACATATTTGCTTGGGGGAGTGCATTCCTATGTTGGCTGAGAGCATCGTCATCATCGGCGTGAATCATAAGACAGCTCCGGTGGCGGTGCGGGAGAAGCTGGCTTTTTCCGGGGATTGCGCCGGGCCGCTGCTGACGTTGATGGGTATCGAAGGTTGCCGTGAATGCTGCTTTCTTTCTACCTGTAACCGGGTGGAGGTGATTTTTGTGGCAAGCGACCCGGCCGCCGCAGCGGTGGCGGTGCGCGGTTTTCTGTTTGCCAAGAGCGGGCTTGCCGATAGCGAAGCCCAGCAGTACAGCTATCTGTATCAGGGCAAGGATGCGGTCGCGCATCTGTACAATGTGGCGGCCAGTCTTGATTCCATGGTAGTGGGGGAGCCCCAGATCCTGGGACAATTAAAGCAGGCATACCGCGAAGCGGTGGAGCAGAAAACTACCGGCGCCATTCTGAACCGGCTGTTGCACAAATCATTTTCCGTGGCCAAAAGAGTTCGAACCGAAACAAATATCGGCGGCAGCGCGGTTTCCATCAGTTACGCGGCGGTACAGCTGGCAAAAAAAATCTTTGGAAACCTCCAGGACAAGGCTGTTCTTTTGGTGGGGGCCGGGGAGATGGCCGAACTGGCGGCCGAGCATCTGGTCAAACAGGGGATCGGCCGGGTAATCGTGGCCAACCGGACCGTGGAGCGGGCGGCCAAGCTGGCCCGGGAGTTTAATGGTACCGCGGTAGGCTTGGCCGAGTTGACTACCCAGCTGGCGGAGGTTGATATCCTGATCAGCTCCACCGGGGCTACCGACCTGATCCTTCGTAAGGATGAGGTGAAGCCGCTGATGCGGCAGCGGAAAAACAGGCCGCTCTTTCTTATTGATATCGCGGTGCCGCGCGATCTTGATCCGGAACTCAATGACTTGGATAATGTCTATCTCTATGATATCGACGATCTGAAAAACGTGGTTGACGTGAACAAGGCGGAGCGGGAAAAGGAAGCGATGCGGGCGGAAGGCATTGTCGCCGCGGAAGTGGTCAAGTTTGGGCAATGGCTTGAAGGGATGGAGCTTGCCCCAACCATCACGGCCATAAGGCAAAAAGCCAACGCTATCCGTGAGGCAGAAGTTGCGAAAACCCTGGGCATGTTGAAATCTCTTTCGGAAAACGAACGGCGTTCTGTGGAGATGCTGGCCAATGCCATTGTCAATAAATTGCTGCATGATCCCATGGTTTTCCTGAAAAATACTGCTCCCCATGACAATCCGCAACTCAAGCTGGATTTTGTCCGGCAGTTGTTCGGTCTTGACAAGGAATCTTCGGAGCAGTAACCATCTTGGGAAAATGTTTGACATGTCGTACTGCTCTGGGTAATATAGCGAGCTTTGTTGCTGGACGGATTTGTTTGCGATCAGGCGGGTTGTTTCCGTGAGGGTTTGTGACGCAAGGCTCCAGCTGCTGCAAGACAGCAAAAAAAATGAGAGGCCGGCCAATTAGAGGCCGTAACAGAAGAGAAAAAGGAAGAAGATCATGAGCAAGAGAACTTTTCAGCCCAGCAACCTCAAAAGGCACCGGACCCATGGCTTCAGGGCCAGAATGCAGACAAAGAACGGGCGGGCCGTCATCAATCGTCGTCGGGCCAAGGGCCGTAAACGGCTGACCGTTTAGTCCTTTCCCGGATGAGAAGCACCGTTCTTAATGTATGAAAGCTCAGGCCCTTCCCAAGGCCAAGCTGCTGCTCAAGCCCTGGCAGTACAAGTTGGTGTACGACCAGGGAAAAAGGGTGCGTGGTCAGAATTTCAGTCTGATTTATTTGCCAAACCGCACTTCAAGCAACAGGCTGGGAATAAGCGTGCACGGAGTAAGACTGGCGGTTCAGCGCAACAGGATCAAAAGGATAATTCGGGAATTTTTCCGTCATAATCAAGATTTTTTTGAGCCTCACTCTGACGTTGTTTTTGCAGTGCGGTCCGGGTTTGTTCCAGATTCTCCTCGGGAGGTTGAAGCGTTTGTTCGAGCGCTTCTTGCCCGGCGTAAGGGTGGTGGGAGGAAAACAGATCCGGGAGAAGGGGTGTTGAAAGTCTCGTGATATCCTCCTGTCATCATATTTTCAGAATGCGGCAGGTGCCTCCTCCCCAGATAAGGGATTGATGTGAAAAATTTTTTCATTGCCCTGATACGGTGTTACCAGCTGTGTATCTCTCCACTTTTTGCGCCGTCCTGCCGTTTTTCTCCCACCTGTTCACAGTATGCCATAGAGGCTCTTGCCCACCACGGGATTGTTCGTGGTCTGTATCTCGCCTTGCGTCGCCTTCTCCGTTGTCATCCTTTTCATCCCGGCGGGTTTGATCCGGTGAACAAATCTTTTTAGGAAAGGGCTGATGGCGTTATCCGGATGCTTCAGGCCTGCATCCAAATAATAGAAAAGAGCCTGACAAGGATTGATTTCATGGATACACAGAGAATTTTTTTGGCCATTTTTCTTTCGTTGGCTATTTTGCTTGGTTATCAGTATTTTTTTGTGCCCTCTCCCTCTCCGGTCACGGAAAGTATCGTTGCTCCTTCCCCAGAAAACGGCAAAGCCGAGGAGAAAAGCGTCGCTAACGGCCCGGCTCCCGTTGCCGCGGCAAGTCTGTCGACTGTCGTGCCTGCCGATGCTGTTGTCAGGCAAGGGCGCGATATCCCTGTGACCACCAGTCTATACTCGGCTGTGGTGACGGAGACGGGCGGCATGGTGAAAAGTTTTCGATTGAAAAATTACCGGGAGGACTTTGCAAAGGATTCCGGGAACAAAGAGCTTCTTCGGCCCAAAAGTGGCGACAATCTCCCTCTGAATTTTTCCTGGGGGGTTGAGCCGGGAAATATCCCTCCGGTGGTGTATGAGTCTGCCCCGATTACGCAGGAGCAAGGCGGCGACGTAACCCTTACCATGCGAGGGAAGTTGTCCTCTGGTCTTGAGATTGTTCGGACCATGCGGTTCCTTGAGCAACAGTATCTGGTGGAGCTGACCATTGATGTGGTCAATCCCACGGCAACCCCCCTGCAGGGCGCGCCCTATCTGACCCTTGATAACCGGCCGTTCAGCAATGAGACGCAGATGGTATTTGTCGGACCTGCCGTATTGCGCGATGGGGTGCTGGAGGAAATCAACTCAGACGACCTGAAAAAGGGGAGCAAAAGCTTCACCGGCAAGATCGGCTGGGCGGCTTACGAGGATAATTATTTTTTCTGCGGCATTGTCCCGCGCACAGGTGAACAGCATACCGCCAATTTTACCTTACAGGATGATAACAGGGTAAACACGGTGCTGGCCGGCGCCAGCGATGTCATTCAGCCTGGCCAGCGTCAGCAGTACAGCTACTCGGTGTATTTCGGACCGAAGACCATGGGGGCGCTCAAATCGGCCGGGCACGAGCTGGAGCGCAGCATAAACTTCGGCTGGTTTGATGTGATGGCCAAGCCGACCCTCTATCTGCTCAATTTTCTTCATGGATATGTGGGTAACTATGGATTGGCCATTATTCTGGTAACGGTCTTGATTAAGCTTCTTTTCTGGCCTGTTTCCCAGAAAGGGATGAAATCCATGAAGACCATGCAGAAGCTACAGCCGAAGATGGCCAAGCTGCGTGAGAAATTCAAGGACGACAAGCAACTGCAGCAGCAGGAGATGATCAAGCTCTATCAGACCTATAAGGTAAATCCGGTGGGCGGTTGTTTGCCCATGGTCATACAGATCCCGGTTTTTTTCGCGCTGTATAAGGTTCTGCTCCAGACCATCGAGCTGCGGCACGCGCCTTTTTTTCTGTGGATCACTGATCTGTCCGCGCCGGATCGTTTGTCGATTGGTTTTAATCTCCCGTTTGTCGGGGGCATTCCGGTGCTGACTCTGCTGATGGGGGCAACCATGTTTCTCCAGCAGAAAATGACCCCGTCCACCGGGGATCCCACCCAGCAGAAGGTCATGATGTTCATGCCGGTAATCTTTACCTTCATGTTCTTGAATTTTGCTTCAGGTCTGGTCTTGTACTGGTTTGTGAACAACCTGCTGTCCATTGGTCAACAATACCTTGTTAATCGGCATGAGACTGCGTAAAACAGAATGAATTTTAAGTAGCGCGGTACGGACGGCCCCTGGACACACTTGCAAAGAGAATAGCCGGGCTGTCAGAGAAATATCGCCTGAGACGGAGGAATTACACGATGTCTGCCAAGATGGAATATAAGGGAACGGATGTTGAAGAGGCTATCGGCAATGCCTGTATGGCTCTTAATGTAGCGCGGGAAGAGCTTGATATCCGCATAATCTCCACCGGTTCCACCGGTATTTTCGGGTTGGGTCGGAAAAAGGCGGCAGTGCAGGTGTCTCTCAAGAAAGAGGGCGGGCATGAGCAGAAGCTTCCGGCTGCGGCTTCGGATAAAAAAGTAAGCACGCCAAAAGCCAGGCCTGAACGACCGGCCTCGGACAAGAAACCGTCGGAAAAGAAAGCGAGTGCGCCAAAGGCCAGACCTGAACGTTCTGGGGACGCCGATGAACAGGAAGAGGTGGTGGGGGATCCTGTCACCCCCGAGGAAATGGAGTCGATCCGGGCGGATATCGCCAAGATTCTGGAGCTCATGGGCTGCCCGTCGGAAATCAGCATTGAGCAGGATCAGAACAACAAGGTCCATGCCAAGATCACCGGGGAGTTTGTCGAGATTCTTGTCGGGCCGGAGGGCCAGACCCTTGATGGTCTCCAGTATGTGATGCGCAAGATCATCACCAGAAAATTTCCGCAAAAGGTTCTTTTTTCCCTCGATGCTGCCGGATTTCGGGAGAACAGGATGGGAGAGCTCCAAGCACGGGCCGTGCGTCTTGCCCAGGAAGTCAAGGAAACCGGTAAGACCAGAACCATTCCCGCCATCAATCCTGCGGAAAGACGCATGGTGCACATGGCCCTGCAGGACGATACCGAGATCAGAAGCCGCAGTGTCGGAGAGGGCTTGTTTAAAAAAGTGCTCATCTATCTGCCGGGGAAAGGTCGACGGCGTTCGCCAAGGAAAAAGAAAGGCGGAGAAAAGAGCCAAGAGTAATTCTCCGAAAGGTAAAAGACAGGGCAGCCTTGTAACCGACAGGTGCTTTGCCGTATTCCGCGGATGATGAGAGTGCGGTAATCGTTGTGATCGTGGTGCGTTATTCATCTGCATGACCAGTCTGCCGGGTCAGTCCGGCTTGGCGCTGTCCGGTGGAGCCGCCGGATTTCATAAGGCAAGGAATGACTGGTATGCGTGATTACTCGGATTTCAACGAGGCGACCATTGCCGCCATAGCAACGCCGCCCGGCGCCGGCGGTATCGGTATTATCCGGGTGAGCGGCCCCCGGTCCCTGGCAATCCTCCAGCAGCTTTTTCAACCGAAAAACCCCACGCACAATTTCATAAGCCACAAGCTCTATTATGGGGCCGTTGTCCAGCCGAAAACCCGGGCGGTCATTGACGAGGTTTTGGCCGTGTACATGCGGGCGCCGCAGACCTATACCCGGGAAGATGTGGTGGAAATCCACGGCCACGGCAGTTATCTGCTGCTGCAGGAAATCCTTTCCCAGATAGTTACCTTCCCTGGCACCCGTCTGGCGGAACCTGGGGAATTCACCAAGCGGGCCTTTCTCAATGGCCGGATCGATTTGACCCAGGCCGAGGCGGTTGCCGAGCTGTTGGTCGCCAAAACCAAAGAAGGCGCCAACCTTGCGGTGAATCAGCTGCGCGGGGGGTTGCATGAAGAGATCTGGAAAATTCGTGACGCACTGGTCGCTGTTCGTGCTATCATGGAGGTGGCCATCGACTTTCCTGATGAGGAGGTGGAGATCCTCGACACCCAAGGGCTGCAGGCCAGACTGGCGCGGGAGGTGCTGGAACCTCTTGCGTTATTGCTGGCCAGGGCGGATGGGGGGAAGGTCATCAGGGAAGGGATCTCCGTGGTCATTCTCGGCAGGCCCAATGTCGGAAAATCCAGTCTGCTCAATTGTCTTCTTCGGGAAGACCGGGCCATAGTCACGGAAATTCCCGGAACCACCCGAGACACCATTGAAGAGTGTCTGGACATCAAGGGCGTGCCGGTACGCATTGTCGATACGGCCGGCATCCGGGAAACCGTTGAGGCGGTGGAGGAAATCGGAATCCGCCGCGCCCGGAAAAAACTGGGAGAGGCGGATCTGGTTTTGCTGGTTCTTGACGGGGCGGAAGGTTTGCAGGCCGAAGATCATACCCTGTATGAGGTGGCCGCGGACAAGAAGGTCGTGGTGGTGGTCAATAAGATCGACAGGGCGCCCTCCCTGGATATTGGCCAGTATGCT
>Ga0224510_10000073_pt1 | contig 81163 bp, 80 predicted proteins | sample SF_May12_sed_USG_FD_170161 | JGI IMG/M metagenome (GOLD analysis project Ga0224510, IMG submission 170161) | Sediment microbial communities from San Francisco Bay, California, United States - SF_May12_sed_USGS_4_1 | ecosystem: Environmental > Aquatic > Marine > Sediment | place: USA: California... | reverse complement strand
TGAGGATGTAGCAAAAGTCCCTCCGGTTTGGGCTGGCAGCCATTTTGCCCTAAGGCGGCGATTAATGCATCAGGCCGCCAGGGTTTTTCGTCAAAAAAATGACGATTTAGCCAGACTCATGACGCGCGAAATGGGAAAACTGTATAAGGAAGCCCTGGCTGAGGTGGAAAAATGCGCTTTGGGCTGCGAATACTACGCAGATCACGCCGAAGCCTTCCTCGCCGACCAGCTCATCGAATCCGATGCCAGCCGCAGTCTGGTCTGCTACCAGCCGCTGGGCACCATTCTGGCGATCATGCCGTGGAATTTCCCGCTGTGGCAGGTTGTCCGTTTTGCCGCACCGGCACTGATGGCCGGTAACACCGCCCTGCTCAAACACGCATCCAACGTCCCCGGCTGCGCGCTGGCGCTGGAGCAGATCTTTGCCGAAGCGGGTTTCCCAACCAATGCGTTTCGCAGCCTGATCATCCCCTCCAGCATGGTCAAGGCGGTGATTGAACATCCCAAAGTCCACGCCGTCGCCCTCACCGGCAGCACGCCGGCAGGCAAACAGGTCGCCGCCACCGCCGCCGCCTGCATCAAAAAGTCAGTTCTGGAACTGGGCGGCTCGGACGCATTCATCGTGCTGGAAGACGCGGATCTGGACCTGACCGTGCAGCAGGGCGTGGCCAGCCGCTACATGAACGCCGGCCAAAGCTGCATTGCCGCCAAGCGCTTCATCGTGGTCGATGCCATTGCCGATGCCTTCCTGTCGCGCTTCAAAACCGCCGTCGAGACACTGCGCCCCGGCGACCCCATGGATTCGGCCACCACCCTGGCCCCCCTGGCGCGGGTGGATTTGCGCGACGAATTGCACGACCAGGTACAGGCCAGCCTGGCCGCCGGCGCCGTCGCGCTGACCGGCTGTCAGCCCGTGCCCGGACCGGGCGCGTTTTATCAGGCGTCCATTCTGGATCGCGTTGAAAAAGGCAATCCCGCCTACAGCGAGGAGTTGTTTGGCCCGGTCGCCATCGTCATCCGCGCCCGCGATGAACAACACGCCATCCAGATCGCCAACGACACCGAATTTGGCCTGGGCGGCAGCGTCTGGACCCGCGATGTCGCCCGTGGCGAGCGGCTGGCCCGGCAACTGGAATGTGGCTGCGCGTTCGTCAACGGTATGGTCAAAAGTGATCCGCGCCTGCCGTTTGGTGGCATCAAGACCTCCGGCTATGGCCGCGAGCTGGCGATGCAGGGCATCCACGAATTCGTCAACATCAAGACGGTATGGATACGCTAGCCGCGCAAGCGGCATTGCTGGATTTGTTGCTACAGCATCCGCAGGGGTTGAGCGAATACCAGTTGCTCAAGCAGTTGCCGGAGGATGTCGCTAATCCCCCTACTGATTTCACTGATTCGTTGTCGCTGTTCCAGAGTCATTTTCTCCTGTTTCACCTGTTGTACCGATTGCGTGAGCAATTGCTTGGCGAGCAGCGCGGCGATCTTCAGATCAGTGTATTCAACATCCAGTGGCGGCCCTACAGCCCGCATCCTGCCGGTTTACAGCATGATGATCCGCTGCGTGACTACTATCTGGATTTGCGCCACCTGCACAACACGGATGAAAGGGACGTAGACGAGATGCTTAACCAGTTCTGGCTGCGCTTTGCCGCCGCCAACGACAAAACACTCGCACTGCAGTTATTCAGTTTGAAAGAACCCGTAGAGTTTCAGCAGATCAAATTCCGCTATCGCCAACTGGTCAGCCTGCATCACCCCGATCGGGGCGGTGACAAGGAAAAATTGCAGCAAATCAATGATGCCATGACCACGCTCAAGCGGTATTACCAGCGCTAGTCGGCGGGCACCAGACGCAGCCGTCGGGTATCACCCCGTGCGGCACGTTTTGGCAGGGCAGGTTGCAGGCGACGCATCACCTGCTCGGCCGTGGCGCGATACGCCGTCAGCTTGCCACCGTAAATGGACGCCCAACGCGGCGACACATCCTGATCCACGCTGATGATGGTTTCGCGCGGACGCGAGAATGCCGCGCCCGATGCCGCCGGCAGCACCCGCAGGCCAGCAAATGATTCGGCAACATCGCGCACGCTTAAATCACGATATGCCGGAAAGTAATGCTGCAGTACCGTGAACAAATAAGACTTTTCTTCGGCCATAGGCATAACCGCCGCCGGATCGCCCTGATAAATGCGCTCGGTGGTTCCCACCAGGGTGCGCTGATACCAAGGCATGACAAACACCGCCCGACCATCTTGCGGAGCTTCGACGTAATAAATACCGGATTTGAGCGGAGCATCCAGAATGATGTGCGTCCCCTGCACCAGATCAACATCGCAGGCACGATGCAACAAACCGGCTTTTTCATCCACCCGACGCGCCCAGGGGCCGGCAGCATTAACCACCGCCCTGGCATGGATTTCCCGCGACTTGCCGGCGTAATCGACCTGCAGGTTCCAGCCGGTAGAATGCGGCTCGGCACTCATAAACTTGGCCGGAATCCACAGTTCTGCGCCCATGGTTTGCGCCGATTGCATCACCGCCTGGGTCAGCAGATTGTCGTCGGTCTGTGCATCCCAGTATTGAAGCACCGTCTGCAAACCGGCAGCATCCAATCCGTCCAGCGTATCCCACTGGGAACGCGGCACGGTGCGAAACAGTGCCGAACTGCGCAGCCCGGTCAACATGGCGTACAGACTCAATCCTGCACGCAGTTTCCAGGGACGGCGGCGGGTTTGTGGGTAAACCGGAATAAAAAATGGCCGCAACGTTACCAGGTCTGGCGCGTTGGTCAGCAGTAATTCGCGTTCGTACAGGCATTCCCGTACCAGGCGGATTTGTCCGCTTTCCAGATAGCGCAATCCACCGTGAATCAATTTGCTGGAACGGCTGGACGTGCCCGAAGCCAATGCGTGCTGCTCAATCACCAGTACGGAATGTCCGGCAGCAGCAGCGGCTTGCGCCGCGCCCACGCCGTGAATCCCACCGCCAATCACCACCACATCGTAATCCACGTTACGCTCCGTTAAATGCGTCGTCGACCAGCAGTTGCGCCAGTTCCATGCCTTCGATGTAAATCACGCCACGCGCCAGCCATTGCCGTGCCAGCGCCGGATCAATAATTTCGTACAAAAACCACTGCCACGGCCCGGACCACAGCGGCAGTTCAATTTTTTTGTAATTGCAAATCAGGATGTGCGGCTGCAGTGCCTCAGCCAGCTTGCGCTGCTCTGGCGTCCAGCGGCCAATCACCCAGCCGATGCGGCAAGGCGTCTGTTCACGAACGAGGTACAACACCTGATCATCGAACGAAATGATGCTGCACTGCGCCAACACCGGCTGCAGCACAGCCACCACCTGATCGAGCATGTACTGCCGGCCAAAGCGATTGAGACTTTCTTCTTTGAGTTCAACGAAGGCATGTACCTGCGGATGCGCCTGTAAAATCTCGGTCAGGCGCTGCAAGGGCGGCAATGGTTCAGCGGCGAAGGCATTTCCCAGGCGCTCGACTTCACCCACGGTTTGAATCTGCAATGCCGACCAGGGTGTATCCAGCACCGAGCAATTGACGCCACCGGTACGCTGCAACGTGTCGTCATGGACGATCACCGGCACGCCATCGGCACTCAGTTGCACGTCCAATTCAACAAAACGAACACCGGCGGCAATGGCCTTTTCCAGACTAAGACTGGTGTTTTCCGGGTAGCGGCTGCTATAGCCACGGTGAGCAACAATATGCGCGGTCATGCGTTGTCTTCGTAAAAAGGGTTAGGACTGGCCTGTCACCAGCACGCGACGCAACAATTCCACCAAAAAACGGGGTTCAAAGGGTTTGTCACAAATAGCGGAGACGCCCACCTGTTCCACCTGCGCCAAACGGGCCTCGTCCTGCATGCTGGTTACCATCAGTATCGGCACGTTGGTCTGACTACTTTGCTGCCGCACGTAACAAACAAACTCTTTGCCATCCATTTCGGGCATGTTGTAGTCGGTCAAAATTAAATCGAACACATGCTGCTGCATAACCGCCATGCCTTCACGGCCATTTTCCGCTTCGACGATCTGATCCACGCCAATATTTTGCAGAATGCGACGGATGTGTCGGCGCGAGGTGAGGCTGTCATCGACAATCAGGACGCGTACACCGTCCAGATCAACATCAAAGTCCAGCATCATGCTGCCAAGATCCAGCATGTCGACTGCGCTGACCAAGGCCGAACGCAGGTTTTCCATGGTAAAAGGTTTGGGCAGAATCCCCACCACACCGGCCTGGCGAATGGGTTCGAGCAAGCGCACACTGGTTTCGCTGGAAACCAGCATGAACGGCACGTCCGCCAATCGCGGCTGCCCACGCATTTTGGTCACCAGATCAGCGCCCGTCATGTCACTCAAATGCATTGCACTAACCACCAGATCCGGCGGCGTCCCCATCATGGTGGTCAGTGCCTCCTCGCCGCTGGTGACAGCGTCGACATTACGCACCCCGATCTCAATCAGATAGTTTCTGATTACCCGCTGTTGCGTCGTCGATGGTTCCACGAGCAACACCAGCAGATCGCTAACGGATATCGACTCCATACTCCTATCTCTCCGCTCCGGGGCTTAGATAACGCGGTCATTCCCCCCATCAATGGGAAGCTGTGCTGCGGTGGTCTTGGCAAACAGCGGACCGCACATCTCGGCAGCCAATTCGGCCACATCGCGGCTGCTGATGGTTGTTTTCAACACATTCTTGGTCTTGTATTCATCGACACTTAAACCATAGTGTTTAGCCCGTGCAGCTAAAATATCTTCACTCCAGATGCCGGTATCGAACACTGCATCGGGATGCAGCATGTTAAGGCGAATGCCATCGCCGCCCCATTCCAGCGCGGTTACCCGCATCAATTGTGTCAACGCCGCCTTGGAGGCAGAGTACGCTGCCGCACCGGGACCGGGGGCAGGTACGTTCTTCGAGCCAATCACAACAACACGACCACGGTTGGGTGACAACTTGAGCAGCGGATAGCATTCACGCAGGAAAGTGACATTGGCATCCAGATTCACTGCCATCACTTTGTGCCACAATGCCAGATCCATTTTGTCCACACGACAACCGCCAGGGAACAAACCGGCATTCAGCACCAGCATGTCGATACCGCCAAAGCGACGCACGCCCAATTCGATAGCGTTTTTCACCTGATCTTCGTCGGAAACATCGCACACCACGCCGTAATAGTCTGCACGCTTGAACAAATCAGCCACGCCTGCACTGACATCCAGCGCAATCACCGCCGCGCCACGCGCCAGCATGGCCTCTACCGCTGCCTTGCCTATGCCCGATGCTGCACCGGTCACCAGCGCCACTTCACCGGTAAACATGGGCGCTTTGCCGCCACCTTTGAGCTTGGCCTGTTCCAGATCCCAGTATTCCATGTCGAAAATATCCTGGTCCGATAACGCCCGGTAACCGCCGAGTTTTTCTGCGCGCAGGATAATGTCCACGGTGTGCGAATAAATGTCTTTGATGATGGCCGCATCCTTGGCACTTCTTGCTGCGGCCAACATGCCCAATTCCTTGTCGAGAATCACCCGCGGCGCTTTATCCAAAATGGTTTTCTTGTCACGGGCACGTGGCGCATGGGTATCAAAATATTGCTGGTAGCGTTGCGCATAACCGGCAATATCGCGACCCAGCAATGGTTTTTGTTTGGTCCGAATAACGTGATCAGGTGTCGCCGGACCTTGCTGGGAAATGCTGGCGACTTGCGGATGATGCGCAAACGCATCGCAATTGGCGCGACGAGCGACGGACAAAATCATCGGCGCACCGACAACCTTTGACAATTGCTGGCGCATGCTGGCCAACACTTCGCGTTGTGGCTCAACAGAAACCACCGGCGGCTCGTGCTGCAAATCCCAGGCATTTTGTTTTTGCAGATAGGCTTCCGCCATACCCACCAGTTCGATCATGCGTTCGTAGGATTCACGCGCGGTGTCTGCAAACGAAAAAATACCGTGATTGAGCAGCACCATTCCCTTGGTCTGCGGACCAGCCTCTTTGGCAAAACGTTTGGCACAATCACGCGCCAGATCAAAGCCGGGCATGATGTAGGGAATGATCACCACACTGTCACCGTAAATCTGGCGAATGCGCGCTTCGCCATCCTTGGTGTTGGTGATGGTCACGATCGCATCGGCGTGGGTGTGATCAACGAATTTGTACGGCAAGGTCGCGTGCAAAATGGCTTCAACCGAGGGAGTGGGTGCACCGGGGTTAGTCATGTTGGCCTTGAGCTGTGTCACCATGTCCGGGTCACTCAGGCTGGGCAATTCAGCCAGTCGAATCAGATGCTGCAGTTTGACCGGCGCAAAACCAGGACGATCGATGGTTTCCAGATCCCAGCCACTGCCTTTGACGTAGAGAATTTCTTCATCTTCACCAAAAATATTTTTCTCAGTGATTTTGACCGAGGTATTTCCACCACCATGAAGCACCAGCGTATGATCTCGCCCTAACAAACGGGAGGTATAAACCCGCAAGCCCAAATCATCGCCGTAACTGGCCGCTTCCGCATCATTCCACAAGCTTTTCATGCACAACTCCAAGACAAATAATTGCCAACATTGTGCGGTAAATTCAGCGAAATGAACAGTTTAAAAACAATGCGAGGAATCTGCGTTGCTCACTTTTCAAGCGACCAACAAAAAGGGAAGCACTTGGCTTCCCTCAAGTAACAACCGCACCAACAATCGGTTAGTTTTCGGTGCCGGTCGATGCGACAAACGGCAGCACTTTGGCCTTGGGCGGGGTCGGCACAATACGGGCAAATTCGGATTCAGGGTCTACCATCGCTACTAGATTGCACAACTCATCGTGCGTCTGGGACAGAGAACCCCACATCATGTCGTAAATACGAACGGTGGATTCCATCGGGTTTTTGCAGCGCTTGCGCTCCATGTCCACCCGCCACTGCACGCGCTGCAAACGCTGCTTGGCTCTCTCAGGTAACCCGTCGATAAATTTTTGCAGAAATTCTACACGCTGTTGTTCAAACGCCTCAGGGTCCTGCTTAGCCAACGCCATCCAGCGGTCAAAATCAAATTCAGTTGCTGTTTTCATGTCAATTGTCCTTTGCTGTACTCCAACTGCGGCCCACAAACCGGCCTAGAGTCCCATCACCTACTCGGACCACTCTAACAAAAAGCAGCAAAACCCGCAAAACAACAGGCAAGCACTTACTTTCGTAAAATTTACGACAAAATCAGACAATACACATTTAAAACAAGAGGGTAGAAAATTATTTAGATTAAAAACAGGAGGTGTTCGCAATAAAAAATATCAAAATTTACCGGCAGGATACGCTTGAAAATCTAGATTAAATCTTAATATCCCCACCAGCTCTGGTATTGGGGGTCACGCTTGACCACATTAGGCTGGATAATTTCTTTGACCGCAAATGGCGCGGTATTGGTGTTGCGCACCACTTTGGTTTTGACCCGATTGCCTTTGGGGTCAACAATGATTCGCACCACCGGCGCATCCACCCGATTGCCGCGGCGAATCACCACGCCTACTTCGCCATTGGCCAATTGCACCTGACAACCCGGTGGATACAAGCCGAGAATTTTCACCACGATTTCGATCGTGGAACCTTTGGCGCGGCGATCCTTACCCAGGAAAATGTCACGCGCTGCCACTGTGGGGAATTGCGGTTTGCGATAGGTTCGAGCAGAAGACACTTTGGCGCAATATACGTCCGCCAAATGCAACAGCGACGCGCCCAGAGGGACTTCCTCGCCCATCAAACCCTGCGGATATCCAGTGCCGTCCACGCTTTCATGATGTTTGAAAACATAATCCAGCCAACGATGATCATCCACCCCCATCTGCTTGAGAATTTGCACACTGGCCTCTGGATGACTGGCAATGGTTTTGCGTTGTTCATCGCTCAATGGTGTCGCCTGACTTTGGGCACGATCCTGAAAGTCCGCGACCGAAATATTCATCGTCAATGCTGCCGCCACCAAAGCACGGCGAGAATCGTCATCCCACTGCAGATAGGCTGCGGTCAATTCGCACAGCACCGCCACATGCACCGAGTGCTGGGCGGTGTAATATTCGTATTCGTCAATAATGATGGTTGCCAGCGCTGCATCCGGCGCCTCGCTGCAAACCGTATTAATGCGCGACACCAAGGTGCGAACGTGTTCGGCATTCCCCTCCAACGTGGGACTGGCATAAATCGCCACCAACTCATTACGAATTTCAATCAGCCGGTCAAATGGCGAACGCCACTGGTAAACTGCACCACCGTCATCCTTCGCCAAGCGGCCCTTGTTATCACCGTACAGCGATGCCAGCTCCTTGCCCAAGGTCAGCAGTTGCTCATGCTCATCCAGTTTAGCGACCTGTTCATCCGTGAGCACAATACCCTTCTGCGCCAGCAGCGTGCCGTCGGTTTTATACACCGGAACCAGCAGTGGCTGATGTGCCTTGATCAGGTTGCGCGTCAAATTCACCAGTTTTTTTGCGGACATGGTGAGACTTTTACTCCAACGGTTTTTGGGCAATAACGTCGTTTTTTATAACGGATTTCGCATTCGTTCTCTGAAGTGCAGCCTCAGCCAACACATTTCGGGAAGTCCGTCTGTTACTTCAACGGCAGCAAAACCAAATAATTAAGCCTGTCAGTGTTCAATCTGCGGCAGGCGCACCACTGCGCCGGGTCAGTTTCACCAGCATTGCCTCGGTCACCTTTCCCTGATGACGCGCAACCACTTCGCCGCTGGGCGCCACAATAAAGGTCGTTGGCAAGCCACGCACCTCGCCCAGCGGACTGGGTTCATCAGGTGACGCCAGCCACACAGGAAAGCCCAGCCGGTGCTGTTTGACGAACGCCTGCACTTTTTCCTGTGGTGTGTCCTCGTAATTTACCCCGATCACCATCACCCCACGGTGCCGGTATTTCGTATAAAACGCCTGTAACTCCGGCAGCTCGGTTCGGCAAGGCACGCACCATGTCGCCCAGTAGTTCACCACCACCCACTGGCCACGATAATCCTGCAAGCGATGCTCGCGGCCGTGCATATCGGCCAGCTCCAACGATACCGGCGCGGCCAGCGCGGTGCCGCCGCCAAACAGCCCCCCCATGACCAACCAGATCCCCAGTGTGCGTTTAACCATTTGAAATTTAACCCCTCTCACGCCCATAATTGGCCCACGCGCCACCCGCTAGTATATGCTCGCCGGCCAAAGGAATTCGCATTCATGACCCTGATTAAACAACAAGACCTGATCCAGAGCGTCGCTGACGCACTGCAGTTTATTTCGTACTACCATCCAACCGATTTTGTGCAAGCCCTGGGCCGCGCCTACGAACACGAGGAATCCCCGGCTGCCCGCGACGCCATCGGCCAGATACTGGTGAACTCGCGCATGTGCGCCGAAGGCCACCGCCCCATCTGCCAGGACACCGGCATCGTGGTCGCCTTCGTCGAGGTCGGCATGAACGTGCAATGGCAGGCCGACATGAGCCTGGAAGAAATGATCAACGAAGGCGTGCGTCGCGCCTACGCCCATCCCGACAACCCGCTGCGAGCCTCCATCGTCTCGGATCCCGCCGGTAAACGGCAGAACACCCGCGACAACACCCCGGCAGTCATTCACACCCGCCTGGTGCCCGGCAACAAAGTGGACATCGCGCTGGCCGCCAAGGGCGGTGGCTCGGAAAACAAATCACGCATGGCCATGCTCAATCCGTCTGACGACATCGTTGACTGGGTGGTCAAAACTGTTCCCACCCTGGGCGCGGGCTGGTGCCCGCCAGGCATTCTGGGCATAGGCATTGGCGGCACCGCCGAAAAAGCCGTACTGATGGCCAAGGAATCGCTGATGGAACCGGTGGACATGCACGAACTGCTGGCGCGCGGCCCCAAAACCGACCTGGAAAAACTGCGGGTGGAAATCTACAACCGCGTCAACGAACTGGGCATCGGTGCCCAGGGTCTGGGCGGACTCACCACGGTGGTGGATGTCAAAATTCACGACTATCCCACCCACGCGGCCTCCAAACCCGTCGCCCTGATTCCCAACTGCGCCGCCACCCGCCACGTGCATTTCACTCTGGATGGCAGCGGCGTTGCGCAACTGACACCACCCAAAATGGCTGACTGGCCAAGCGTTACCTGGGAAGTAAGTGCTCAAACGCGTCGAGTCAATCTGGATACCCTGACCGCAGAAGATGTGAAAAGCTGGCAGCCGGGCGACACGCTGTTACTGTCTGGCAAATTACTCACCGGCCGCGATGCCGCTCACAAACGTATGGTCGACATGCTGGCCAAGGGCGAAAAACTGCCGGTCGATCTGCGGGGCCGGTTCATCTACTACGTCGGCCCGGTGGACGCAGTGCGCGATGAGGTGATCGGCCCGGCCGGCCCCACCACCGCCACCCGCATGGACAAATTCACCGATACCATTTTGGAAAAAACCGGCCTGCTGGGCATGATCGGCAAGGGCGAACGCGGCCCGGTCGCGATCGAGTCCATCAAAAAACACCAGTCGGTCTATCTGATCGCCACTGGCGGTGCCGCCTACCTGGTAGCCAAGGCCATTCGTGCCGCCAAGGTGCTGGCCTTCGCCGAACTGGGCATGGAAGCGATTTACGAATTTGAAGTCGACGAAATGCCGGTCACCGTCGCGGTGGACACCGCCGGCAATTCGGTACACAACTCTGGCCCGGCCCAATGGCGGGAAATCATTCGCCAAAAAGGGTAATGCGCAATCCCATGATCAATATTCTCATCGTCTACTACAGCCGCCAGGGTTCAACCCAAAAACTGGCCAACCTGATTGCCCGTGGCGTGCAGGAAGTCAGCGGCTGCGAGGCCACCCTGCGCACCGTGCCGGCGGTATCCACCGTCTGCGAAGCCGTCGCCGACAGCGTTCCCAGCCGCGGTGATCCGTTTGCGTCCCTGGACGACCTCAAACACTGCGATGGCCTGGCACTGGGCAGCCCCACCCGTTTTGGCAACATGGCTGCGCCGCTGAAATATTTTCTCGATGGCACGTCGGAGCTTTGGCTGTCAGGCGAACTGGCCGGCAAACCTGCTGCGGTGTTCACCTCGTCGTCCAGCCTGCATGGCGGCCAGGAAAGCACCCTGTTGTCGATGATGATTCCGCTGCTGCACCACGGCATGCTGATCACCGGCATTCCGTACACCGAAAAAGGTCTGCACGACACCCGCAACGGCGGCAGCCCGTATGGTGCCAGCCATTTTGCAATCGAAGGGGACAACAGCATCAGCGAGGTGGAAAAACAGCTCTGTCTGGCGTTGGGACGCCGGCTGGCACAGACTGCGAAAAAATTGAAAGGCTAGAACAAATCGCCCTGATCGTCGCGCAAGTCGCTGGCTTCCAGCCATTCGCGCACAAAGGGCAGGGTCAGACGACGCTTGGCCGCCAGCGTGGCTTTGTCCAGTGCATCCAGCGTCGCAAACAGCGCATGCATGTCCCGCGGACAACGACGCAGCAAATACACGCCGACTTTTTCCGGCAAATCAAACCCGCGCAACTGCGCACGCAGCCGCAGCGCCGCGAGTTTTTGTTCGTCATTGAGCAGTTTGAGCTGAAACACCACGCCCCACGCCAGACGGGAACTCAAATCCGCCAGCTCCAGTTGCAGCTCGGCAATATTGCGGTCGGCGGCAAACACCAGCTGACAACCGGTCTCCAGGCAGCGATTGTAGAGATGGAACAGCGCTTCCTGCCAATCACGATCACCGCGCAAATGCTGTAGGTCATCCACGCACACCACCTGCATTTGCTCCAAGCCTTCGAGCATTTCCGGCGCAAGCTCGTGCTTCTGCGCCAGACTCAGGTACACCGAAGGCAAATCCTGACTGCCGGCCTGCTGACAGGTCCCCTGCAGCAAATGGGTTTTGCCCGTGCCGTTCGCGCCCCACACATAAATCGAACCATCACGTGACGACGGATCAATACAACCTTGCAGCCGCTGCAACACCTCGGCGTTGGGGCCGGCAACAAAATTTTGCAGTGACGCGTGGTCACGCAGCTGGATGGTCAGGGGAATTTGCAAACTCATGGGCAGGAAATAACGTTACGGAATATCGCGGCGTTGGTACAGATGACTGTCGAGATAGTGCTGACGGGCGTGGCGTAACAGCACCATCACCACCGCCGCCACCGGCAGCGCCAGCAGGATACCAAAAAAACCAAACAACTGCCCGCCCGCCATCACCGCAAAAATCACCGCGACCGGATGCAGGCCAATCCGATCGCCCACCAGCAGGGGCGTCAGCACAAAGCTCTCCAGCAGTTGCCCGGTGGCAAACACTGCCAGCACCGGCAACAACACCATGGCATCCTGGAACTGCAGCAGCGCCACCGTGCTCGCCACCCCCAGGCCAACCACCATCCCCAGGTACGGCACAAAGCTCACCAGCCCGGCCAGCATGCCGATCAACAACGAGAAGTCCAAGCCCACCAGCCACAGACCAAGGCTGTACACCATGCCCAGTCCCAGCATCACCTGAATCTGGCCTCGCAAAAACGCCGACAGCACTTCATCGGAGGCTCGCGCCAGGGAAACCGTGGCTTGCTCAATATGACGAGGCAACAAATGATGAATGCGCTCCAGTAAAATATCCCAGTCACGCAGCAGGTAAAACGTCAGTACAGGAATCAGCAACACATTGGCCACGGTCGTCAGCAACGCCACGCCCGAGTTGGCAACCGTCTGCCACACGCCCGACACTGCGCCGCCACCCTGCAGACGTTCGGCCAGCAACTGTTTCAGTTCGCCGAGTTGCAGGTCCGGCTTATCAACACCCAGCAATCCGCTCACCCACGGTAGGAACTCCGCCTGAATACGATCAATGTATTGCGGCAGGCGATCATAAAAACTCGCCAACTGCTGTTGCAGCAGGGGCACCAGCAGCATCAGCGCAGCGACAATAGCGCCCATGATCAGCACAAACACCAGCGCCACCGCAACACCGCGCGGCATGCGTTTTTCCAGTCGATCAACCCAGGGATCGCCGATATAGGCGAGTATCGCCGCCACCAGAAACGGCGTAAGCACCGGTGCCAGCAGATAGATTAACAGCAGCGCAATCGCTGCCACCGACAACCAAAACCAGCGCTGTGACAAGGTCAAGACGACGCCCCCATATGCCGGTCGTGATGCGCAGCGCGGCAACCCCACACCCAGACGTAATTGATACCGCTGAGCACCGTGGTCAGCGCTGCGACGTAGAACAGGCCCTGAATCAGCGTATCAGGCATACCCCACAATGGCGCAACCATCAGCACGCTGACCAGCAGCATCTGCACTGTCGTATTGATTTTGCTGATCAGGCTGGGCGCCATGGAATACTTGCCCACCAGCATGTGGTAGGCAATGCCGCCGACAATAATCACCACATCGCGCACCAGCACCAGCAGCACAAACCAGAAAGGCACCACCAACAACCAGCCCAGGGTGATGAAAATCGACACCATCAATAACTTGTCAGCCAGCGGGTCCAGAATCGACCCCAGCCGCGTCCGCCAACCATAACGCCGGGCCAGATAGCCATCCACGCCATCCGATATCGCCGCGAACAGGAAAAGCGACAACGCCAGCCAGGCCTGACCATAGACAATCTGCCAAACCACCACCGGCACCAGCAGGATGCGCAGCAAAGTAATCAGATTGGGGATGTGTTTGGCGTTCATGGCTGCAGCGAGTACACCAGCACTCGGTCAGAAAAGCGTTCTTTTTGGGTCGCTTTGAGCGTACTTCCCAGCGAAATCGCCTGCTCCAGACTGGCGATACCGCCGCGCACATTGACGCGAAAACTCAACTGATCCTCGATGACTGATTGCAGCTCCAAACCGTCTACCGCCGCCAGGGATTTCAGATAGCGTCCCACCCGGGCATAGTCCTGCAGGCTTTTCACGTCGGTGATCTCCAGCCAATAAGCCCCCGATTCGCCTTCGCCCACATGAGCGTAACGTTGCGCCAGATTGTCGGCCACACCATCAATGCCAATCGCCGCCACCTGGGTCAGATTGGTGATGTCCGCGACACTCCAGTGATACGGAACGCCCTGCTGATACAAACTCCAGCGCACCTTCCAGCCACCAAAACCATCATTACTGATCCGCCCCACCAGCACAGCTTCTGGCGCATAGCGTTTGGAAGCTTTCATGATCTGATCATCCGTCCCTTCCCAGGCCGTGGCATAATTCATGTTCAGCTGATCTTCCAGGTCCATCATCGGCATCACCAGCGGCACGCCGCGGCGTTCACTGTTGCTGCGCAGCGACTGTACCAGCTCATTGCTGGGGTCATTAGGGTCCATCATAAACCGGCGATCATCGCTCTGCACCGCCAGCCAAACCAGTACCGATGGCCTGACCTTGCCCCACACCGGCAATTTGTTTTTCCACAGGGCTTCATTCACCGGTTCTTCGTCAAATTTCGCCCGAAGCTGCAAATAGGGCTTGGGCGGGGCCACTTTGCTGCCATCGGCAGACGGTGGTGGCGCAGGTGGCGTCACCCGCTCGTAGCTGAACTGGCGCACCCATTGGGCGGCAGAGGCTCGCAACTTGGCCAGTTCGGGGCGCAGTACCACGCCGGCATCTCCGGTCACGCGCACCAATAATTCATCAAACGCCTGGCTAATCGCCAGCTGGCGTGTTTCATTGGTCTGGTCGGGAACCGTAGTGATCACTTCATACAGATTGGGCAGGGTAGTCGCCTGCAGCGCACCAGAAAACCCCAGTGACAGGAAGGTCAAGAGCAAGAAAACTCGTTTCATCATACCTATGTTCAATCCCAAGCTGATATAATGGGCGCCGCTGACTATCTCCGGGCACCCCCCAAACGGCACCCTCGGCTCACAGTCTAGCATGTTTTGGTTTTGTACCGTATTTTGTCCATTTTCCTGAGCAATCATTACATTAGAGACCGCCCCCATCGTGAAAACGCCTTCGCTGAATTACCGTGACGCTGGTGTCGATATCGACGCCGGTAACGCTCTGGTTGACCGTATCAAGCCCATCGCCAAAGCCACTCGCCGTCCAGGCGTGGTTTCCGGCCTGGGAGGATTCGGTGGCCTGTTCGAACTACCCGCCGGCTACAAAAAGCCCGTCCTGGTCTCCGGAACTGATGGCGTGGGCACCAAATTAATGCTGGCGCAAAAATTAAACAAGCATGACACCATCGGCATCGACCTGGTGGCCATGTGCGTGAACGACATTGTCGTCACGGGCGCCGAACCACTGTACTTCCTCGACTACTACGCCACGGGCAAGCTCGACGTTGACGCGGCTTCCCAGGTCATCAGCGGCATTGGCGAAGGCTGCCTGCAGTCTGGCTGCGCCCTGATCGGCGGCGAAACCGCAGAAATGCCCGGTATGTACAGCCCTGGCGACTACGACTTGGCCGGTTTTGCGGTCGGCATTGTCGAGAAAGACGACATCATCGACGGCAGCCAGGTCAAACCCGGCCAGGCACTGATCGGCCTGTCTTCCTCCGGTCTGCACTCCAACGGTTACTCTCTGGCCCGCAAGGTCGTTGACCATGCCGGCGCCAAGTTGACCGATGCGTTTGGCGACACCACCCTGGGTGACGCCCTGCTGGCACCGACCCGCATTTACGTCAAACCGCTGCTCAAGCTGATGAAGGCCGGCAAGATCCGCGCCGCCGCCCACATCACTGGCGGTGGCCTGCTGGAAAACCTGCCTCGCGTCATGGCCGAGCATACCCATGCCGCCATCGATGGCAAGAGCTGGACACGTCCAGCGATTTTTGACTGGCTGCAGGAGAAGGGCAACATCCAGGACCAGGAAATGTACCGCACCTTCAACGCCGGTATCGGCATGGTGCTGTGCGTAGAGCAGGCCGATGTCGCGGCAGTACTGGCCTCGCTCAAGGCCGACGGCGAACAGGCGCAGGTCATTGGTCAGTTGGAAGCCTGCGACCAGGCCGAACCCTACGTCAGCGTCAGATAATCACATGACGCGCAACACCCAGGGCATGACTTCTGTCATGCCCGTTGTCGTTTTGATCTCCGGCAGCGGCAGCAATCTGCAGGCCCTGATCGACGGTCAAAACGACGGCTCTCTGCCCATCGCCATCCGCGCCGTGTTCAGCAATCGCGCCGATGCCTTTGGCCTGGAGCGCGCCCGTCAGGCAGGCATTGCCACCGAAGTCATTTCTCACAAAGATTTTCCCAGCCGCGAAGACTATGACGCGGCGATGATGCAGGCGATTGATCGCCACGCACCGCAACTGGTGGTACTGGCCGGTTTCATGCGCATCCTCACCGACGATTTTGTGCGCCGCTACAGCGGCCGCATGCTCAACATCCATCCATCATTGCTGCCCAAGTTTCGCGGCCTCAACACTCATCAGCGCGCAATCGATGCAGGCGAAACACAGCATGGCGTCAGTGTGCATTTTGTCAGTGAAGAATTGGATGCGGGCGCGGCAATACTGCAAGCCGCAGTCGATATAACCAGCGACGACAACGCACAAACGCTGGCTGCCAAAGTGCAGCAGCAAGAACACGTCATTTATCCACGCGTGGTGAAATGGTTTGCGCAAGGCCGTTTAAAAATGGCTTCGCCAGGATTTGAACTGGATGGCCGCAACTATCTGCAGCCGTTTTTGCTGGGACAGGACTGCCCAACCTAATTCCTGTTTTTCTGGTTTTCCCCGGAACCGCACTTCACTCTTTCCTCGCCTATCTGATACACGTTGTTTATGGCAACGTATGTCCCCGAAACAACCGCGCTGATTGGCAACAAAATTGGCGTGGACGTGAGTCCCTCAATCGAATAATACGTATTCGTTTCCTTGGCCACATCGATAATTTTCAGCGTTTTCCGGTCCGACGAAATTTCGCACTTCGCCTCGTAACTATAGTCGGTCACCGGAATGGCAACGCAGGCAACCGTCGATAAACCCAACAACATCCCTATCAGCTTTTTCATTTCTCTATTCCCTTTTCAACATCCCACGTAAATTCGCCAAATGTGCCTGACCGCGCTGCTGGCGCTCTTCCGGGTCCACCTGCTCGGCCTTGCCGCCTTCCCAGATCAAATCATCTTCCGGCAGCTCGTTGAGAAAACGACTGGGCTCACAACTGGCGGTCTCGCCATAGCGCCGGCGAATCGAGGCAAAACTAAACGTCAAATTACGTTGCGCGCGGGTAATGCCCACGTAGGCCAGGCGACGTTCTTCTTCGATATTGTCTTCTTCCAGACTGGTGCGGTGCGGCAGAATTTCTTCTTCCATGCCAATGATGAACACGTAGGGAAATTCCAAACCCTTGGACGCATGCAGCGTCATCAGCGACACCGCGTCACCGGACTCTTCGTCCTCCTGGCGATCAAGAATATTCATCAGCGTCAGGTACGATACCACCTCGGCCAGGGTTTTGTCTTTGCCGCCATCTTCGGCCTCCTGCACGCGCTGTATCCATGCAAGCAATTCGTACACATTGGCCATGCGTTTTTCGGCAGCGGTTTCGTCCTTGCTCTGATCATTGAGCCAGACTTCGTAATCCATTTCGCGCACCATGTCGCGCAGCGCTTCCATGAAGTCACCGCGCTCGGCACGATCACGAATGCGCGAAATCCATTCGACAAACCGCTGCAAATTTACCACTGCTCGCTCAGGCAGCACGGTGGCCAAGCCCATCTCCCAACAGGCGTCGTACAACGAGACGTTGCGCTGCTGCGCATAGGCGCCCAGTTTTTCCATGGTGGAAGCACCGATTTCGCGACGCGGCACATTGATGATGCGCAAAAACGCGGAGTCATCATCTGGGTTGGCGAGCAAACGAAGATAGGACATGATGTCCTTAACTTCACTCTTCTCAAAAAACGAACTGCCGCCAGTTAAAAAATACGGAATACGATGCTCGCGCAGAGATTTTTCCAGCAGCCGGCTCTGGTGATTGCTGCGGTACAGCACCGCATAGTCGCGATAGTCGGTGCGATGTTTGAAACGATGCGCCAGAATTTCACTGACCACTCGCTGCGCTTCGTGCTCGTCATCCTTGCAGCGAATAACGCGCAACGGATCACCGAAGCCTTTGTCGCTCCACAAGGTTTTCTCAAACACGTGGGGATTATTGGCGATCAAGGTGTTTGCCGCTTTGAGGATGCGCCCCATGGAACGGTAATTCTGTTCCAGCTTGACCACTTTCAGATTCGGAAAATCATTTTTTAGTGTCGCCATGTTTTCCGGCCGCGCACCACGCCAGGCGTAAATGGACTGATCGTCATCACCCACCACCGTCAACGCGCCGCGACTGCCTACCAGCAACCTCACCAGCTCGTACTGACAGCCGTTGGTGTCCTGGCACTCGTCCACCAGCAAATAGCGAATCCGGTTGCGCCACTCCTGCAGCACCTCGGGAAAATCGCGGAATAGCTCCACCGGGCGATAAATCAGGTCATCAAAATCCAACGCATTGTACGCCTGCAAATGACGGGCATAGGCTTCGTAGACCACCGCTGCGACACGATCAGTTTCATCTTCAACCCGCGACATCGCCGCAGAGGGAGAAACCAGGTCATTTTTCCAGCCGGAAATTTTCCACTGCACCAACTGCACAATGTCCTGATCACCGCCAATGTCACGATTCATGATTTCGCGAATCAGGCCATGCGAATCCGAGGCATCAAAAATGGAAAAGCCGGCCTTCAGCCGCAGATGCTTATACTCGCGGCGAATAATATTCAGGCCCAGGGTGTGAAAGGTGGATACTTTTAAGCCATGCCCCTGCTTGCCCTCCAGCAGTGCCGAGGCACGCTCTTTCATCTCGCGAGCGGCTTTGTTGGTAAAGGTCACGGCAGCGATATTGCGCGCCTGCATGCCACATTGCTGGATCAGATAGGCGATTTTCTGGGTGATAACGCGGGTTTTGCCCGAGCCAGCACCGGCCAGCACCAACAATGGACCGTCAATATATTTGACCGCTTCTAACTGACGGGGATTGAGCTGGGCGGACACCGGACATCTACTCTGGAATTTCGTGGGGCGCCTATTTTAATCAATGGTGCCGGGGGGCGCACGCCATTTTTATCCCGGCATTTTCTTCCGGTTTCCATATGTCAATAGATTGAAAACATTACGGAAACTTACTCTGGTTCTTGATTTCATCAATTAGATTGAGTAAATACTAACTGTTAGACATTGTATGCCGTGCGCCAGACGCCACGGACCACTGCCACGGATGGCCCGCGAAAGCTGTGCTACAACAATGAATAAAATTATGAGCACCCAACACAGCGTGGGTTCCGGATTCTTGCTGATTGTCATCCTGATGGCACTCGTCAGCTTTACGGGACAACGCTACGTCCATAACACTCGCGACGCCAATTTCACCATTGCCAGCATTCACGACCAACAAACCCAAGCTGCGCATTCGCTGCTGCAACTACTGCGCTACAACAACCTGGCGATTTATCAAATCCAGACCAACAGCAACGCACTGGCGCTGGAAAACTACCAACGACTCAGCGTTCCACTGCAACAAATCAAACACACCATCGACGAACTGGCCAAACACCCTCAGGGTGCGTCACTGACGCCTGCCAGCCAACTACTCACCAAGGTAGTGCAACTGCATGCGAACCATACCCAAGACCTGCAAACAGAAATGGAAACCGGGCAACAGCTCGCCGAAAACCTGGAATCGCTCATCAAACACCTTGATCGCACCACACAGGAACGACTCCTGAGCGCAAAAAATGAGCATCAGCAAATCGCACGCTTCATCGGCCTGTTTGATATCGCCACCATTGCGTTGGCCATTATCGTCGCCGCACTGGTCATGCGCCGCACCAGCCGCATGGAAACTGATCTGCGGCGAGAAAAACACCAGGCGCAGACCACCCTGAAAGCCCTGGGCGAAGCGGTCATTTCCGTAGACAACGAAAAACGCATCACTTTCCTCAATCCTGTCGCCGAATCGCTGTGCGGCTGGACAAATGATGAAGCCCAAGGCCAGCCATTTAGCGGTGTCATTTGTGTCTCTGATGAGCGCACTGACCGGCCACTGGATTTGCTGACCAGCGAATACAACACCACAGTAGATCTTCCCGGCGAGTTGCAACTGAAAAATCGCCACCATGAAATTTATGCCGTCGAAGGTAGCATTTCGCCACTGCGTTGCGAGCAAAATATCTGCAGCGGCCATGTGATTGTATTCCGCGATGTCACTCATTCACGGATGATCAGCAGCCAGCTTCACTGGCACGCACAACATGACGTGCTCACCAGCCTGCTCAATCGTCGCGAATTTGAGCGTCGCCTTGGTCAGGCCATTGAACTGGCTCGCTTGCGCAACGAGCAACACGCGTTGCTGTACATTGACCTGGATCAGTTCAAAATCGTCAACGACACCTGTGGCCATGACGCTGGCGATAAATTACTGCAGGACCTGTCAGAGCTGCTGCAGCATGACATTCGTTACAACGACACCTTGGCGCGACTGGGTGGCGATGAATTTGGTTTGCTGTTGGAAAACTGCGAAGCCGAACAGGCGCTCAGCATAGCCAACCAGTTGCTGCTGCGCGTACAAAATTTCCGCTTTTCCTGGCAGGACAACATTTTCAAAGTCGGCGCCAGCATCGGCATCGTGCTGATCGATCAATTCTCCGAGGGCGCTATCGATGCGTTGCGTCAGGCCGATGCCGCTTGTTATGTCGCCAAAGATCAAGGCCGCAATCGCGCCTGGATTCATAGTCTGGATGACAATGAAATCAATCAGCATCACGGCGACATGCTGCAAACCTCCAATATCACCCGCGCGCTGGAAGAAGACCGCTTTTTGATTCACCGCCAACTGATTCGCCCCACCCGCAACACCGTTGGCGGTCAGCATTTTGAGTTATTGCTGCGAATGATAGACACCAATGGCCAGCTCATTTCGCCATTGGCATTTATTCCTGCTGCCGAGCGCTTTGGCCTGATGACCAACATTGACCGCTGGGTCATACGTCATGCACTGCACACGTTGGCCTCTGGACAACACGATGACCTCAATGCCGAATTGTGGACCATCAACATTTCCGCCCAATCGTTCACTGACGACAGTTTTCTCGGCTATGTGCTGAACGAATTTCAGCACAGTGGCATTAATCCACACAAAATCTGTTTTGAAATTACCGAAACTGCGGCGATTGCCAACTGGCTCAACGCGACCCAATTTATTCGCGAATTAAAATCACTCGGCTGCCGGTTTGCGCTGGATGATTTTGGCAGCGGCATGTCATCGTTCAGTTACCTGAAACGCCTGAACATTGATTACCTGAAGATTGATGGTTCCTTCGTGCGCAATATCACGCAGAGCAAAGTTGATCTGGCAATGGTGGAAGCCTTTCACCAGATCGGCCATGTGCTGGGCATCCAGACCATTGCCGAGTTTGTTGAAAACGACGACATTCTGTACGCCCTGGAAGAGATCGGAATTGATTTTGTGCAAGGCCACGGCATTGCCGAGCCGGTAGAGATGTAACAACTAGATCCACAACTCCAGCGGCGCGTTGTTCACCAGCGTCCGCAAGATGTCGCTGCGGGTAATGATACCCACCAGACTGCCGGAAAAATCGACGATGGGCATAGCGCCGATGCGTCGTTCGAACATCAGGCGCGCAATCTGGCGAATTTCCGTGTCCGGCGTCGCCGTTACCACGCGCGCGCTCATCAGCGGTCGAATGATCAGCCGCGACTGCTCGGAATCATCCGCATACGGCGGCACATTTCCGCTGGTCGCCGCGTAACGCAGCAACGCCCTGTCCGACATGATGCCAACCACCTTACCCAGCCCATCAACCACCGGCACATAGCGGAAGCGGCTTTCGCGAAACAGTCGCCACGCCTGCACAATCGTGGCTTGCTCGTGCAGGGTCACCACCGGCGAACTCATCAACTGATGAGCACGGATCGCCAGTTCGCGCTCCTGGCGAATGTTGCGCGTGGACTCATAGGCCTTACCCGCATGCGATTGCACCAGCCGCTGACGCGGCGTCGGCTGCTGTTGCGACTGCTGCTGCGTCTGATCATCCACACCGCGAGCAGCACGGATAGCGGCAGTTTCTTCCAGTTGCGGTTCGCGAAACAGGTTATCGAGTTTCACCTCGTCGCGAATGCCTGGGCCATAGATCGTAAATGCCATCTGGTTTCCCTAAGGTTCCCCTTGTCGACGTTATCGGCGGCATACGCCGTCGACTGTAGCCATCGGCTAATAATCCCCTTCAGCCAACCGACAGGCATGCAGACCCGATTTCAGATCCGGATACATCAGCGTAAATCCGGGCAGAGCCAGCAGGCGCTGATTGTCGATTCGCTTGGACTCGCGCAGATACGACAGCATCTCCGCCGACATTTGCTGCTGTGCCTGCGCCCAGTCCACCTCCGCCGGAGCCGCCAAACCATACTCACGCGCCACCTGACGAAAATAGTCGCCCATGCTTGATGGATGTCCATCGGTGGCATTGATGACTTGCCGATTATCACCGCCATACATTGCCGCCACGCACGCCGCCGCCAGATCATCGGCGTGAATGCGGTTGCTGTAGCCGCTGTCCGCCTCGGCCAGAATCGTCATTCCCTGCCGTAACCGCTCCAGCGGCAAACGCCACGGGCCATAAATACCCGCCACGCGTAAAATCAGCCACTCCACCCCCAGCGGATCGGCCCATTGCTGCAATTGTTGCTCGGCATCCACCCGCCGCCGCGCACGGTCGGTTTGGGGATTCAGCGGCTGCCGCTCGTCAATCCATTCCCCCTCGCAATCGCCATACACACCGGTGGTGCTGATCAGCACAATCTTCAGTGGCAATCCGGTCAGCGGAATCCCGCGCAACCACGCGGCCATGCGTGGATCGCTATCACCGGTGGTCGGAGGTGGTGCCAGATAGTACACCGCCTTGCCAGTGTAATCCGCCGCCCCCACCTCTGCCGCATCCAAATCCATCTGCCGCGCCACCACATGAGTGTAGTCCGCCGCCTTTTCTGGCCGACGACACAAGCCCAGCGCCGCCTGTCCGGTCTGCAGTTTTATCCGATAAGCGATGCGCAAACCGATATCGCCCAAGCCCACAATAACTGATTTGATCTCCACGTCTTTTCCTGTCTGCCTAAATTAGCGAGAATACCCGACTACCCGTATCCTAAACGCAAAGAAGAACGATGAGCTATAAAATTGAAATTCAACCCAGCGGCCACCACTTCGATGCAGAAGACGGCGAAACCCTGCTCGAGGCAGGCTTGCGACACGGCTTCAACCTGCCCTACAGTTGCCGGGGCGGCGCCTGCGGTGCCTGCAAGGGCAAAATCGTTTCCGGCGAAGTCAGCTACGAGGACGACCCCATTGCCCTGAGCGCCACCGAACGCACCGCCGGCATGGCGCTGTTCTGTCAGGCCATTCCCAGCAGCGACATCGTGCTTGAAGTCAAAGAAATCGGCGCCACCAAGGATCAGGAAATCAAAATTCTGCCAACCCGCGTGGCCGTACTGCAAAAACTCGCTGACGATGTCATGCAGATGAAACTGAAATTGCCCATGACCGAGCGCCTGGAATTTCTCGCCGGCCAGTACATCGATATTTTGCTCAAGGATGGTCGCCGTCGCAGCTTCTCCCTGGCCAATGCGCCGCACGACGACGCACTGCTGGAACTGCACATTCGCCAGATTCCCGATGGTTATTTCACCAATATGGTATTCAACGAAATGCAGGAAAAAGCCATCCTGCGTATCGAAGGCCCGCTGGGCAGTTTCTTTGTTCGCGACGAGTCCACCAATCCCATCATTTTCATGGCCGGCGGCACAGGCTTTGCGCCGATCAAGAGCATTATCGAGCATTTAATCGCCCAGGGCTGCCAGCGTTCCATGCATTTATACTGGGGTGTTCGCGAAGAAAAAGACCTGTACATGGACGCGCTGGCCAAGGAATGGGCCGCCAACTACGCCAATATCCGCTACAAGCCGGTGCTGTCCAACATCGCTGCAGACCATCCCTGGCAGGGTCGTCGTGGCTTGGTGCATCAAGCCATCGCCAATGACTTCCACAGCATGCGCAATTACGAAGTGTATGCCTGCGGACCACCCGCGATGATAGACGCCGGACGCCAGGCGTTTGCCGAAAAAGGTCTGGAAAGCGATAACTTCTACGCCGACGCCTTCACGTACGCGGCCAATTAGGCCGCGTCATCATGGCCCCGCAGGCTATTCGCTTGCGGGGTCATCCAGCCAAATATTTATTCGTTCCCACGGAACCGGTATACTGCGGCGCAACTGCGCATTCTGCCGACACGAATCAGCCAACTGATTTCGATCAACTTTTGTCCATTCCTGTCGATAATGTGGTACCAACAAGACTGACTATCCGAGTTTTGCATCCATGACCGAGAGTTCACCAAAAGACGTAGTGATTATCGGTGGCGGAGTTTCCGGCACCGCGCTGCTACACACCCTCGCCAGATACACTGATCTGAAAAACATCACCCTGACTGAGAAATATGCCAGCCTGGCCTCGCTCAATTCTCATGGCCGCAACAACAGTCAGACCCTGCATTGTGGCGACATCGAAACCAATTACTCGCTGGAAAAAGCCATTCAGGTAAAGTCTGCCGCCGCCATGCTGGAGCGCTATGCCAGCGCCCACAGTGCACGCGACCGCCTGATGCGCCGCTATCCAAAAATGGTACTGGGTGTAGGCCGTGACGAATGCGACTCGCTGCGCGCACGTTTTGAAAAATTCAGCCCGCACTTTCCGACCATGGAATTGTTCGAATCAAGCGACATCGCCAAGATCGAACCCAAGGTCGTCGGAGGCCGCAAAGAAGAAATTGTCGGTGTCGGTGCTCGCAACGACTACAGCGCAGTCAACTTCCAGCAATTGTCCGAAGCGATGGCCAGCGATGCCAAGCAAGCCAGCGGCAAAAACATCGAAGTACGACTCAACACCAAAGTGCTGCGCATTGAGCCTCGCGATAACGGCTACGACGTCATCACCAACGAAGGCACCATCAACACCCGCTTTGTGGTGGTTTCTGCCGGCGGTCACAGTTTGCTGTTCGCCCAGCGCATGGGCTTTGGTCTGGAGTTCGCGTGTTTGCCGGTTGCGGGCAGTTTTTACTACACGCCTTCAGTGCTCAACGGCAAAGTCTACACCGTACAAAATGACAAACTGCCTTTCGCAGCGATCCATGGTGATCCCGACGTACTGGTCGATGGCAAAACCCGCTTTGGACCCACAGCATTGATGCTGCCCATGCTGGAGCGCTACAACTTCGGCACCATGCATGAGTTTTTCCAGGTGTTCGGCCTGGATGCGCGCGCCATGGCGGTACTGTTCGACCTGTTCAAGGTCAAAGACATTCGCCAGTATCTGCTGAAAAATTTCCTGTTCGAAATTCCGCTGATCCGCCGCCGACTGTTCCTCAAGGACGCGCGCAAAGTGGTACCAACGCTGCAATTGTCAGATCTGGAATTCGCCAAAAATGTCGGCGGCATTCGCCCGGTAATGATCGACAAGATCAACCGCAAACTGCATTTGGGCGAAGCGAAAATCAATCCTGGCAACGGCATTATTTTCAACATGACGCCCTCCCCCGGCGCCACCAGCTGCCTGTTTAACGCCGAACGCGACATGCGCATCATCAGCGAACACCTGGGCTGCAACATTAACGAGTCGTTACTGAAGCAAGAACTGAAGTAATCTCGGCAAAAGTATCAGCCAACAAAAAAGGCGATGAGGATTCATCGCCTTTTTCATTTGTCGGCTGCAAAAAGCTCTACGACTTCAACACCAACTTTTCCCGCTGTTGCGATGCAGCAGCCAATCCTTTGCGATAACACTCGCGTGCGGCGTCGGTGTTATCGAGTTTTTCCAGTACGGTTGCCAGATTAAAATAAATTTCCGGCTCGGCTCCTTGTCGCGTCGCCGCTTCAAGATAAGTGCGCGCCTTGCCCCACAGGCGGGCCTGCATTGCGACCCGGCCAAGCGCCTGCAACAACACCGTGTCGCCCTGATGGCCGGGCAACAAGGTTTTTTCCATCCAGCCTAGCGCCTGTGGTGCATTGGGCAAGTGCAGCAAACCAAACAGATAAACCAGTTGCTCGTTCCACTGCTGCGCCAGCGATGCGCGCAACAATGATTCGGCCTGCTCCATGTCACCGCGCACGATGACGTAGCGCAGATAGCGACCAAGCACCGCCGCATCTTCGCGCCAGCGCTTGGGGATAGCTTCCCAGACATTGGTCAGTTCGGTTGTATCCTCGGCGTTGCTCGCCGCTATCAGTTTGCCCTGATAAGCCAAACGCTCCAGCTCCTGCAAACGCGTTTCGGGCAATACCTTGCGACGATACAGTTCGGGCAACAATACCAGCATCGCTTCCCAGTTCGACAACTGCTCGTAGACACTGATCAGCAACAGCAGCACATGCGAATTTTTTGGATAACGTTGACGCAGCCGTTCCAGCAAAGTCTGCGCTTCATTCCACTCGCCGGAGTCAATTTGCAGTTCGGCGCGAATCATGTCGACCGCGGCATCATCACCGCCAGCAAACTGGTGCGCCAATTTCAGGTATTCGTCGCGTCGCTCGGCCGCGCCCTGGGCCTGGGCTGCCTTGGCCGCCGCCAGATAGGCCGTGCGTGGATTGTTGCTGTCCTTGACGTAGGCCAGCAGATTTTTTTCGGCTTTTTTCCATTCACCTTCGGCAGAGGCCAGCAGACCTTTGTTCAAGGTGTCATAGGCCCGTTGCTGATTGCGCTGCGCTCGCCATTTGCGGTAACGCTCTGGCCCAAGACGAATATTATTGACCACGGTCACCACCACATACAGCAGCAACACGGTCAACACGGTCAGAATCACAAACAGCACCAGCGACATTTCAACCGTGTATTTTTGGTAGCTGATCAGCACGTGCCCCGGGTCTTGTCTGAGAAACACTGCCAGCGCACTGCCTCCCACCAACACCGCCAACGTCAACACAAGCACTTTCATCGATTACTTTCCTCCAGCCGCAGCGACAGGTGGAAAAGCATTGCCACCACCGATACGACTGCCATCTGCTTTGATACGCGGAAGCACAGTGTGCAGCGTACGCAGAGACGCGCTGATGTCCGGCAGGGCTGGATTTAACTCGGTGACATCCAGCTCGTTGAGTTTGGCCAGCATAGCGCGCACTGGTGGCGCATCCATGTTGAAGTGACCTTTGATCCAGCGCTGGGTGTCATGCAAATTGCTGCGGTAAAGCGTGGTGTCATGCTGCATCAACGCCAGGCGAGCCTGTTCCAGCTTGAGCTGCAGATTTTGATAAAGGAACGCAGATTTTTCCGGTGGCAACGTCGGCTCCACTGGCCGGTCGTTAACCCGCACCACAATCAGTTGCTTCAAGGATTCCCAAATCATGCTGGGCAGTTCGTCAAAACGATGCGACTGCTCGGCACTGCTGGCTTGACGCTGCGCCTCTGGCTGCCATTTGCCGCGCAACGGCAGTTCGACAATTTGCGTCGACAAGGCCGCCAGCGTACTGGAAATGGCTACACGATCAGGCGCGGAATATCGTTCCAGCGAGCCAATTTCAGCGGCGATGGTTTCGCGCACATTCAGCAGCGCCGGATCGCCAACTGATTTCAAGCGCAAATCGGCCAGGCGCAACGCCTCAATTGCGGTTGGCAAATCGCGTTCAAGCTTCAGCCGATGATTGGCAACCTGCAGCAGGTAGTCTGCCTCGCGCAGCATCCAGCCGCGATTGGTGTTGCCGATGCGGGCATACACACCCTCCAGACTGATGCGCAGCGCTTCCTGTTCCTGTTCGATTCGCTGCTGCCGGCTGGTTGCTTCCACCAGCCTTTCCACCGCCTGCGTCACCGATTGGCTGGCCTGATTCTCCAGGGTTTGCTGACTGGCAATAATGTCGGTTCGTAACTGCGCCATGTCGTTGCGCACGGATGACACCACACCCTCGGCGCGCTGCGCTTCGTCCTGCTGCAGACGCTGCATTTGCATCCACATCCAGTACATGCCGCCGCCCGAGGCACCCGCCGCCAGGATGGCCAACACCGCCAGCGTAACTGCGGTTTTGCTGCCACCGGAATGCGTGCGATGCGCACCACTCGCTCGCGGGTGCGACGTCTTGTGCTTGCCATCATCGGCCTTGGCGGTGGTCGCTGTCGTGTCAACCGCGGGCTCGGCCACCTTTGCGGTTGCCGCTTCTATAACGCTATCGTGTTTGTCGTCTGCCATTTTCAACCTTCACCTCAATCGCACACATCAGCTTCACGTCGGCGTCTGCGCCGATGCTCGCCAGCGTTCCACTGCCATCAACACCGCCTGATCACTGGCCTGATCTGCCAACAATATGCGGGAAAATCCCAATTGCTGCGCCGCCTGCACGCCTCGCTCGCTGACCACCACCAGTGGCGTCGCCAATAACCAGCGCCGCCCCAGTTGCCCAACCATGTCGTACAGATTACTCAAACCTTCGTTACTGGTCACCGTGACCAAGTCGATATCTCCGCGAGCCCAGGCACGCATCAACTGCGACACATCGGCTCCAGGCTTCACCCGTCGATAGACCTCGGCATATTCCACCTGGGCGCCACGCTGCTTCAGCGTTTCGGCCAGCACTTCGCGACCACCTTCGCCACGGAAAATCAAAATGCGCTTGTTGACCACCTGTTGCAATTGTGGCATTTCCAGCAAGGCTTCGCTGTCAAAGCGAGTGGCGGGAAAAATATCGGTTTCCAGCCCCATCTTGGCCAATGCCTTGGCACTGGCGCGGCCCACCGCCGCGATCTGCAACGATGCGGGAAATTCACGCTGTGCGCGCACCAGATTGACGGCGCGCTGCACGGCGTTGGGACTGATGAAAATGGCAATGTCGAACTGGTCAAGGCGATCAATCTGCGCCTGCACTGACGCCAGATCCTGCGGATCGGCAATTTCCAGCACCGGAAACCGCACCGCCCGGCCGCCTGCGGCCTCAATCAGTTCGCACAGCGGACCGGCCTGGTGCTCGGGGCGCGTCACCAGCACCGAGACACCGGCCAAAGGGCTATTTGCCATAAACCTCTTTCAGAATTTGATCTGCGCCACGAGAAAGCAGGTCTTCCGCCAGAATGCGGCCCAACTCCTCAGCGTCTTCCAGGCGACCGGTAATATCACCACGCAGCGTCTTGGTGCCATCGGGACGACCAACCAGACCACGCATAAACAGATTGCCATCGACAATTTCCGCATAGCCACCGATCGGCACCTGACAACCGCCTTCCAGACGATTGTTCATGGCACGCTCGGCCTTGACGCGAATGGCGGTAGCTTCGTGATTCAGTGGCGCAATCAGCGCATTGACGCGCGGATCATTGCTGCGGCACTCGATACCTACCGCGCCCTGGCCCATGGCGGGCAGGCTGAAAGATGGATCAAGGAAATCGGCAATGCGGTCATGGAAGCCCAGACGAATCAGACCGGCAGCAGCCAGAATGATGGCGTCGTATTCACCGGCATCCAGCTTGGCCAGACGGGTGTTGACGTTGCCGCGCAAGGAAATGATTTCCAGATCAGGACGACGCTCGGCAATCTGCAGCGCACGGCGCATGCTGGAAGTACCGACCTTGGCGCCCTGGGGCAGCTCGTCGAAATTTTTGTAGGTGTTGGAGACAAACGCGTCGCGCGGATCTTCGCGCTCGCAGATGACCGCCAGATGCAGACCTTCGGGGAATTCCACCGGCACATCTTTCATGGAGTGCACGGCGATATCGGCCTCGCCTTCGAGCATGCCGACTTCCAGCTCTTTAACGAACAGGCCCTTGCCGCCCACCTTGGCCAGCGGCACATCGAGGATCTTGTCACCCTGGGTGACCATTTTCACCAGCTCGACCTGCAGGCCGGGGTGCAATTCTTCCAGACGGGCTTTCACCCACTCCGCCTGCCACAGAGCCAATGGACTGCGACGCGTGGCAATTTTCAGTGTTTCTGACATCGGTAAAACCTATCCCTCAGGGGCGCTTATCGGACCGGGCCTCGTAAGCACCTGTTGTTGTGCAAAATGGCCCCTAGCATATCACCGATGGCGGCTGTCTGGCAGTCGGAAATAGTCTATAATCCCACCCCATTTTGATCCCGAACAAGCAGAGAAGCGCATGTCCGATTTACACAATACCGCTGGCTACAAACCCTGGGGTGGCCGTTTTTCCGAGCCGACCAACGTTTTCGTTGAAGCCTTCACCGCCTCCGTTACCTTTGACCAGCGCATGTACGCTCAGGACATCGCCGGCTCCATCGCCCACGCCACCATGCTGGCCAAGGTCGGCGTGCTGACCAACGACGAGCGCGACGCCATCATTGCGGGCCTGACCGAAATCAAGGCTGAAATCGAACGCGGCGAGTTCACCTGGTCGGTATCACTGGAAGACGTGCACATGAACATCGAAGCACGCCTGACCGACAAAATTGGCATCGCTGGCAAGAAACTGCACACCGGCCGTTCGCGCAACGACCAGGTGGCCACCGACATGCGCCTGTACCTGCGCGACGAGATCGACGAAATTCAAGGCCAGATGCGCCGTTTGCAGACCGCATTACTGGATTTGGCAGAAAAAGAGGCCGACACCATCATGCCCGGCTTCACCCACCTGCAGGTGGCCCAGCCCGTGACCTTCGGCCACCACATGATGGCCTGGTTTGAGAATCTGGTACGTGATGCCGAGCGCCTGAGCGACTGCCGCAAGCGGGTAAACATCCTGCCGCTGGGCGCAGCCGCCCTGGCCGGCACCACCTACCCCATCGACCGCGCCTACACCGCGCAGTTGCTGGGTTTTGAGCGTCCGACCGAAAACTCGCTGGACAGCGTCAGCGACCGCGACTTCATCATGGAGTTCTGCTTCGTCGCCTCGGTGACCATGACCCACCTGTCCCGCGCCTCTGAGGAGCTGATCATCTGGTTGTCGCAACAGTATGATTTTATTGAGATGGGCGATGCTTTCTGCACCGGCTCATCGATCATGCCGCAGAAGAAGAACCCCGATGTACCCGAGCTGATCCGTGGCAAAACCGGCCGCGTCAACGGCAACCTGATCGCACTGCTGACCCTGATGAAAGGCCAACCACTGGCCTACAACAAGGACAATCAGGAAGACAAGGAACCGCTGTTTGACTCCATCGACACCCTGAAGGCATCGCTGCGGGTATTCGCTGACATGATCCCCAGTATCAAGGTGAAGCGCGACAACATGCGCGCCGCCACGCTGAAGGGTTTCTCCACCGCCACTGACCTGGCCGACTATCTGGTGCGCAAGGGCGTGGCCTTCCGCGATGCCCACGAAGTGGTGGGCAAAGCCGTGGCCCACGGGGTCAAGACAGGGCTGGACCTGGCTGCGATGGAATTGAGCATATTGAAGGGATTTTCCTCGGTGATCGAGGATGATGTCTACAAGGTACTGACGCCGGAAGGTTCAGCCGCTGCGCGCAACCACATCGGTGGCACCGCCCCGGCCCAGGTACGCGCCGCGATCAAGCGTGCCCGTAGCAAATTGGCATAAACGCGACAAAGTGACCGTCCTACAGGACGGTCACTGCTTCGGCGGTATCCGCCCGTGCATTTTCCAGCGCGGAGTGTACCCGCCGCATCAGCAAGGCAGTATCGTCGCCCTTCTGCCAACCGCTGATACCGAACGCCACATCCAGCTCCAGCTTCACCTTGGGATCCGCCGCCAGAATCAAACCGGTCATGCGCTCTTTGAGCTTTTTCGCCAGAATCTGCGCGTCAACGGTCGAAGTTTCGGGCAGAATCATCAAAAACTGCTTGTCATCAATCCGCCCAATCAAGTCGACCCAGCGCAACTGGTCGCGCAGGAAATATGACAACGACACCAGCGCCTGATCCGTCAGTGCCTCTGGTTCAGGCACATTGGCGTTAATGCCGCGCAATTCCATCACCATTACCGCCAGGGGATTGTCATAACGACGGCTACGCGAAACCTGGGGTTCCAGTGAGGTAAATATCGCCCGGCGATTGAGCAAACCGGTCAAATTGTCGGTGGTTTTCAGGTTATCTACCTGGTAATTCAGCTGATCGTTCTCATTGCGCAAGCGCATGATTTCCGAGGCATCAGCCCAATAGCTGGCCTGCTGGCCGCCCTCCAGGGCCTGGGAAATGCGAATAAACCAACGCACCACGCCTTTTTCCACCGAGGTCTGGCGAAACAGCTGGGCGTTCTCCACGCTGGGCTTGAAGTGCGCCGCCATCATGGCGTCTTCCGTCTTTCCCGCCAGTTGCTGCAGCTTCACGCCCAGTTGCTTGCACATGGCATCGTTGGCCCAATTCAGCTTTCCGTTGGCGTCAGTGATCCAAATGCCCATCGGCACATGGTTCAGCGCTTCTTTTGCTATGGATGCATCCATCCTGATCCGCTCCTCAACTATCGCTAAGCCTGTCAAAAACTCACTATTGTCACATTATGCACAAACAGCGCCAGTGCCTCCCTCAACAGGACGCAGAAACACGCCGGCGGCCCGCGAAACAGCCTAAAGTCGATAGCGCCAATGCGCGATAACCCATTATCGACGCCGACTCATTTTCGCCTTTTCTCCGCCGTACGGCCTTGAAAGGGCGCATAGGGATATACACTGTCAGAAACATGAGCATTGAACAAATACAAACAATCCGACAAAACTTTGTCACGCTCAACCAGCAGCGCCTGCAGCGTACGCTGGAACTTATGCGCGCCAAGCAGGCCGACATCATTGGCGTGCTCGCGCACCTGTTTCATGTCAATCAACAAAAACTGCCGGGTTTTGCCGGCAATGAAACCCCCAGCGGCATCGCCAACTACAACAGCTCCGAAGAAACCCTAAAACTGGTCCAGAAAACCTTTGGCCGGATTGAGCACGATCGCCGCGTCCAGGTCAAAAACGACATCGAAGCACTGTACATCATGGGAAGCTGCGGCTCACTGGCGTTTTCCAAGGACAGTGACTTTGACATTTGGCTGTGTCATTCACCCGAACTGAACGCTACCCAACTTCAGAAGCTACAGCAAAAAGCCACCGGTATCGAGCAATGGGCCGCCGAAAAGGGTCTGGAAGTCCATTTCTTTTTGATGAACGCGGACAATTTTCGCAATGGCAACGTCGCCGAACTGTCCAGCGAAAGCAGCGGCAGCACGCAACACCAACTATTGCTGGATGAGTTTTATCGCACCAGCGTTTGGTTGGCCGGCAAATATCCGCGCTGGTGGTTTGTGCCCGTGGAGCAGGAAGCCAACTACGACAGCTATAGCCAGCAACTGATCGATAACGGTTTTTTGCACAGTGATGAAGTTATCGACTTTGGTGGCGTCCCCGCCATCCCTGAAAAAGAATTCTTTGGCGCGTCTGTCTGGCAGATTTACAAAAGCATAGATTCGCCCTACAAATCCATTCTCAAAATCACCCTGATGGAAGCCTACGCCAATGCGGGCAAGGCGCTGATCTCCCATCAACTGAAACACGCTGTTCACGAAGGCAATAACGATGCGGAGCAACTTGACCCTTACGCCATGCTGCTCAACTACCTGGAAAATTATCTGCAAAAACGCGACGAGCCTCTGCGACTTGAACTGATTCGCCGCAGCTTTTATCTCAAACTGCATTTGCCACTAAGCGGCGATACACACAAAGAGAACTGGCGCCACACCCAAACGCGCAGCCTCACCGATCGCTGGGGCTGGAACGACACTCAAATCAGCCTGCTTGATCATCGCGAAGACTGGAGCGTGTTCGAGGTCATGGACGAACGCAAGCTGCTGGTCGAACACTTGACAAAAAGTTACCTGTTTCTTTCTGATCGAGCGAGACAAAACAACAGCGACAACCTGATCAACTCCCGCGACCTCACCATTCTTGGTCGAAAACTGTATGCCGCACTGGAAAAACGTCCCGGCAAACTGGAAATTTTCAGTCGCGGCATCAGCAAGAGCATCAGCGAAGAATGCGTCACCATTATTCTTGGTTACAACAAATCCGGCGAAGCCCGCTGGCTGTTGTATCGCGGCAAAATGTCACCCAGCGAAGTTCAGCACTACGTGCCTGTCAAACAATGCAGCAGCTTGGTAGAGCTGCTCAGCTGGTGCCACGTCAACCAAATCATCACCAACAGCAGTCAAATTTTAGCCTATGCGCAAGCCACCGGTTTGACCTCCAGCGATTTAAAACAAACCCTGGATCATTTGCGCCAAGTGATTCCCAGCCCGGACAAACTCAACACTGAAAGCAAAGACTTTCTTCGTCCCGCTCATATCACCCAGGGTATTTTATTCATCAACGCCAACATCCCGCCCAGTGCAATTTTCTCCGGCAACATCAAAGGCGTCATCAACGGTACGACCGACGTATTGCATTATGGCCATGACGACGAAACACTAATCACGTCACTCGACTTCGTCCACACCAATAGCTGGGGTGAAGTTCACGTCAACAGTTACTCCGGCACAGAAGGTCTGGCACTGTGGATTTGCGATTATCTCAACTGGGCCAAACTCAATCAGCAGCAACAGCAAACAATGTTTGACGTCCCACTGTTTTGCCAAACACCACATATCGGTCAGCGCATCCAGGGCTCGATTCAGGAATTGTTTGATTTTATCAACAAGGCATTTTTGCCCAACCGCGTCCTGGACACCAACAATCGACTGATTTTTGAAGCCGCCAAACGCTATTATCTGATCGATTTTGAAAACGACAAGGCCCAACACCAAACGCTGCGTGGCTCACCAGAAATCATCGCGGCTCTGTATCACGAGAAAGATCAGCCACAAAAAATCTGGCTGGAAAAAAATTCACTGCGCCCCACGCTGCTGCGCCCGATGTTCGACAACTTTGAAGCACAGCGCATTGAGGTTTTTTATTACGTCAGCGGCGACCAGGGGATCATCTACACGCTGGATGACACAGGCTGTTTGCATGCCCACCGCCTGAAAGCAAATCTGCTTAAAACCCAACTGCTGCACTACTACGCCTTTTTGCGCAGCTACCTGATTCAAACACGCTTTTCCGGCAGAGATCAACCCGAGGCGCTCAACCAGTTCCGCACCACCCAGCACGAATTGCTGGCCTTTTTTCACCTGAAAAAAGAACCCATCGGCTACGTGGCAAAACAGCAGGACAATTTGGCCCTGGCGGGCCTGGGACGCGAAACACTGCTCAAAGCACTCGGCAGCATGCGCAATGGACGGAAAGTGTTCTCCTTCGAGTGCAACGGCAAGCTGTTCAGCTCCGCCGAGCACGGCAATAATTTATTCCTCCACGTAGCCCAATACTGTGCCCAGCAAAACGTCCTGCCGATCATTTCCTGCCTTGAGCTGGACCACGCCCTGGTCGGCCTCAATGCTGACAAACGTATCCCCCTGCACCACTTCATCAAGTATCGTCGCGTACTGGAAGACAAGCTGCGCCTGGCCGTACAGAAAATTGCCTGATACGCCGCGTGACGCCCCCGCCCGGCAGTTGCTAGAATAGCGCCTGTTTTTGTCCCATTGGATATCGTCATGGCCCGCGCAACCACAATACTGCTCATTCTGCTGCTGGTCGGCTGTGGTCAAAAAGGCGCACTCTACCTGCCTGATGACGACACCCGCACCCAATCAACCAGTCAACAGACCAAACCGAAGCCGTAAAAACTCATGGATTTTTTTGAATACAAACAAGGCACTTTGCACGCCGAACAGGTTCCCGTCAGTCGCATTGTTGAACAGGTGGGTTCGCCCTGTTACATCTATTCCCGCGCCACCCTGGAACGCCACTGGCACGCCTTCAACAACAGCTTTGGCAACCACGAGCACCTGGTCTGCTACGCAGTCAAGGCCAACTCCAACCTGGGGCTGCTCAACGTTCTGGCTCGCCTGGGATCAGGTTTTGACATTGTTTCCGGCGGCGAACTGTTCCGCGTACTGCAGGCAGGCGGCGACGCCGGCAAGGTGGTTTTCTCCGGCGTGGGCAAAACCCGCGAAGAAATGCGCTACGCACTTGAGCAAGGCATTCACTGCTTCAACGTCGAATCCATTCCTGAACTGGACCGCCTGAACGAAGTCGCCGCCGAGATGCGCAAAACCGCGCCGATCGCCCTGCGCGTCAATCCAGACGTCGACGCTGGCACCCACCCGTACATTTCCACCGGCCTGAAAGAAAACAAATTCGGCATCGACATCAACCAGGCTGCCGACATCTATGCCCGTGCGGCAAAGATGCAGCACATTCGCATCAAGGGCGTCGCCTGCCACATTGGCTCGCAGCTGACCTCATTGTCCCCCTTCCTCGATGCGCTTGATCGCGTACTAGCGCTGGTGGACACGCTCGAAGCTCAAGGCATTCAGTTGGAACATCTGGATTTAGGTGGCGGCCTGGGCGTCACCTACAACGCGGAAACGCCACCACAGCCAGCGGAATACACCAAGGCAGTCATTGAGCGTCTGGGCAAGCGCAAACTGCCACTGCATATCGAGCCTGGTCGCGCCATCGTCGCCAACGCCGGCATACTGGTAACTCGGGTGGAATACATCAAACACACCGAGCACAAGGATTTCGCCGTGGTTGATGCCGCAATGAACGATTTGCTGCGACCATCGCTGTACAGCGCCTGGCAAAAAATCATTCCAGTCAAGGAACACAGTAAAACCAAAGCCAGCCACTACGACATCGTCGGTCCGGTTTGCGAAACAGGTGACTTCCTCGGCAAGGATCGCGAGCTGCGCATCGAGCAAGGCGACTTGCTGGCGGTGCGTTCATCAGGTGCCTACGGATTCAGCATGAGCTCCAACTACAACACCCGCCCGCGCGTGGCCGAAGTCATGGTGGATGACACCGTCTTCCACGTAATTCGCGAACGGGAAAAACTCGACGACCTGATTCGCGGCGAAAAGCTGCTGCCGTAACATCAAAAAAGGCCGGTTTTCACCGGCCTTTTTTTCAGTGCAATTCTGCCAATAATTTGCGCATCATGCTTTCCGCCTGTGATGCATAACCGCCGCCAAACAAATTGGCGTGATTGAGAATGTGGTACAGATTGTAGAGCGTCTTGCGAGTGACATACCCCGCATCCAGCGGCCATGCTTCGTTATACGCCGCATAAAATTCGCTATCAAACCCTCCAAACAATTCGGTCATCGCCATGTCTGCTTCACGATCACCAAAATACAAGGCTGGATCAAACAACACCGGCGTGCCAGTTTCATCAAAGGCGTAATTGCCGCCCCACAAATCACCGTGCAACATGGAAGGTACTGGCTGGTAAGCCGTGAAAAACAGCGGCAATTTTTCAATCAATGTCTGCCCCAGGATTTGCAGCGAACCAGACACGCCGTTGTCACGCAATAATTTCAGCTGCCACGCCAAACGCTGCTGACCATAAAATGCAATCCAATCGGCGTTTTCTTCATTTTTCTGAGGCGTCGCACCTATCGTATTGTCGCGCCACCAACCAAAACGCGACTGAGTCACCCGGTGCATCGCTGCCAACTGCTCACCCAATTGCTGCGGCGAACCACGGCCAGACAACTCCAGGTACTCCATCAACACGAATGCCTTGTCATCCAGAATGCCAGTGCAATAGACCTGCGGCACACGAATAGTATCGGTGGCCAACATCGCTTTGAGCGCTTCAAATTCGGCCTCGAACATATCCAGCAAGGCGGCATCGTTGAGCTTGACGAAATAACTTTGCTCCTTGCCCTGTAACACCCAGGCATCATTGATATCACCACCGCCCACACGTCGGGCAGCTACAAAGTCGAACTGTTCCAGCGTCACTTCGGGAATAACGTCGACCAGCTCGGCCCAGTTCATTCTTTTGCTCGCTTGGCCGCCAACGCTTCCGCATTGAACGCATCATCTATCGCCACCACAGTGTGCTCCAGCATGCGAAATCCGTCCACAGGCGCATCATCGGCCATGTACTTCAGCCGCAGCGGCCCCAGCGATTTGACCGTCACTTCGCGCACCACTTCGCCAGCGGCGCTCTCGCAGTGATTGGCTGCCGCAATCGCAACAACCATTTCTGCCGCCAGTTGATGCTGATGACTGCCACTACGCGCCGCATCCAGCGTCTGCTGCGCATCGCCCTGCATAAACTCAAATTTGGTGTGGTGCTGAAAATAGTCCAACAGTTGTGCCAAAGTCATAATTTCCTCTCATAAAGGACGCAGCAACGCCTGCTGCATATTCACGCCAGATTCCTGCTCAATACGCTGCAAATAATAAAGCAGGTCTATCGGCAAGTTTATGCCATCCATCAGTTGCAGCGGAAAAAAATCCGCCGCCAGCAAACAATCGGCAATACTCAACGACGGCATGTAATATTTTTGCTGGCCGAGCAGGCGAGCCAATGCTTTCAGACTGGATAGGGCTTCCAATTGCGCATACAGGGCATAACGATCACTGGCCAACGCCTCAACAGACACACCCAACTGGCGCTGCACCCGCTGCGTGTAATCTCGCGCACTGCGCTCATTTCCACCCACGTCAACATAGGCCAACATCAATGGCGCGTACAGACGCTGAAAATAGCGGTCAGCCTGACTGCGCCAGTTCAGCAACGCCTGCCACGCATCAGCATCAATACAATCATTCACCAACGCGGGAGATTGAGGGAATAACTCATCGATTTGCCAAAGGATTTGTTCTGAGTCCTGCAGCAAGCGTCCATCGGCCAATTGCAGCAATGGCACTTTGCGTTGCACACCAAGATCAAAGAAGGTTTGATCGTCAAAATAATCCAGCGCATGAACTTCTACATTTGCGCGTTTAAAGGCCAGTGCCAATTGCACTCGCTTCGCCGCAACCGACGATTCAAAATAAAAGAATCTGCCGGCTTTCGCCACTACTCCAAACCCAGAATATGAAACCATTGATCCGGCGTAACCGGCATAATGGACAGACGCATGCCTTTTTTGACCAGAGGCATCTCTTGTAGCGCAGGATCTTCCTTAATTTCTTTCAGCGAAATGGTTCGCTTGAACTTTCGCACCAATTTAACATCCACCATAAACCAACGAGGATTGTCTGCGGTGCTTTTGGGATCAAAATATTTTGATTCGGGATTCCACGAGGTGAAGTCAGGGTAGGCTTCGCGCACAACTTCAGCAATTCCCACCACACCCGGAACATCCGCATTGGAGTGATAAAAAAACACCTGATCACCCACACGCATTTCATCGCGCATCATGTTGCGCGCCTGATAATTACGCACTCCGTCCCAATGCTCGGTTTGATCTGCACGCGATGCAAGGTGATCGATTCCAAAAACATCCGGCTCGGATTTCATTAACCAATACTTCACGTCATTCACCTATTTTTAAACCAGATCAACCGGGTTTCGGTCACAATACCATCCAGCGGCACATCCCACGACTCTATCGGCAGAGAATCCATCTGCTGAAAATCATACGCCACGCCCAGCAAAATCGGCTTGCACCAATGGCGGCGATGGCGCAAATATGCAAATGTGCGATCATAAAATCCACCACCCATCCCTAGACGATTGCCCTGCGCATCAAATGCCACCAGCGGCATCAACACCAGATCAATTCTCCGACCATCGCGCATATTCGCCATCCGCGTTTTCGGCTCAGGAATGCCAAAGCGATTTTTTTGCATCACACTGGTTTTATCAAACGGCGCAAATCGCATTCGCGCAAATGCGCGCCCCTGTACAACCGGCAAATAAATTTTACGCCGTTGTCGCCAACAGGCTTCAACAAAAAAATGCGGTGATAACTCACCGTCATTGGTCAAATAGCAGGCGATATTTTGAAACGAGGCAAAACGGAAATGCCTGGCGAGCTGTGTGAGCAAACATCGCGCGGCGTGTTCACGCTGCACGAGCGACAAAGCCCGTCGTTTGACGCGCATCTGGCGCCGAATTTCGTTTCTGGTCATGGGGAATTTAGGAGGCGTACTCCACCTGCGCCGCAACGCTCACTCTTCTCGAACCCAACGGTTCAAGTGGGAACAGCAATTAGTGCATTAGGCTTTCCGTCGTGCGGACATGCACACAGCACCAAGGTTAGTTCCCTAAAGAAGATTATCGGCTCAAGAAATATAAGAGCATCCACGAACGCCGTAGAGCACGCCAAAACTGGAACTTACTGCTATTTTATACCCGGAAGGAACACGAACGCCAAGAATTTATTGGGATATTTTACATTTCAAGCTGTGAGCACTCATCCAGCACGGTGTCAACCCGATGCTTGAGACCTGCCAAACGCTGCCCCAACGCCTTGGCGCTGTTTTTTTCTGCATCCTGTTGATCCAGCAGCTCATGCGCCAGATTCAACGCAGCCATCACCACAATTTTTTCACCGCCAACAACGCGTCCGCCATTTTTGATCTGATTCACTTTTTCGTTCAAATGTTGCGCGGCGCGTAATAGCGCATCTTTTTCCTGGTTACTACAGGCAATACGATACTCCTTCCCCAGAATATCAATCACTACCGTAATCTGGTTGTGGGAACTCATGCTTTTTCTTCCATCTCTTTCAAACGAGTGATGATGGACTCAACGCGATGACGCGCTATGTCATTGCGATCGATCAACTCCGCACGCTCCGCCAGCAATCGCGACACCTGCGCTTTTAATTCGTGATTGTCTTGCTGCAGCTCTTCCACCAAACGAATCAAGGACTCCACCGCCTGCTCAAGCGAGTCCACGCCCAGGGTCTGCAGCTGCTGTTCAATATTTTTATTCATTTTTGCCACCCCAATCCGCCCACCAAAGAGCTCAACCCCACGACAATTTTCCGTTAGAATGCTAGCATTTTCCGCGATTAAGCTAAAGCGAAATGGCATGACCCATACTCCACCACCGTCGGCGCACGCCACCATTGTCGATGGTCAAACACCGAATGGCCGCCCTTGCCGGGTGGTCGACAATACCGGCGAAATCCCTCGCCTCGAACTGGAACAGTTCCTAAACCTGCTGATCGAGCAAAAGCAGTTTGGCATCAAAGGGTTGTCCGGCAGCGATGGCAGCATTAAACTTGATCAACCGCGCGCGACCCACATCCAGTTCGGTGAAACATTGTACCGTCTGTTATTATTTCCCTACGAAGCACGCATAGAGGCATTCTAAAAATGGAGCAATCTCGTCAACAGGTTGATTTTTTCCGACTCAATCAATCCCTGTCATCCGCTCGTGCCGAAGCCGATGCCGCCGAAGCCCATGGCATTTTGTGCGGCCTGTTTTGTGCCACCGGCCAAAGCGCCAAGCAGCTCTGGATTGAGCAGATCATGGGCGATTACGACCCGCAAAACCTGCTGCTCAAAGAAGCACTGAACCTGCTGTCCGAGATGCATGACATCACCATTGAACAATTTCAGCAAGGCCAGTTTGCCCTGCAACTAATGCTGCGCGCAGACGTTGAGCCACTGGAAGAGCGCGTTCAGGATCTGGGCGAGTGGTGCCAGGGATTTTTGTATGGCCTGACCATTGCTGGCATCAAGGATCTGGACAATCTGCCCAAGGACGCCCGCGAAGTGCTGCAGGACATACTGCACATTTCCAAGGCCGACTTTGACGATAACGAAGACGAGGACGCCGGCGAATCCGCCTATGCCGAGGTTGTCGAATACGTGCGCATCGGCGCATTGGTCGTCTACGGCGAACTCAATCACCCTAACCAAGCCGAAAGCAAAACCATTCATTAATGCTCAAACTCAGCCGCAACGAATTCAAACAACGCCGTAAAAAGCTGCTCGCTCAACTGGGCAGCAACGGCATGGCCATTATTCCCACCGCGCATGAAGTCAAACGCAATCGCGACACCGAGTTTCGCTTCCGCCCCCACAGCGACTTCCACTATCTGACCGGCTTTGCCGAACCGGAAGCCGTCGCGGTGTTTCTGCCGGGACGCAAGGAAGGCGAATATGTGCTGTTCTGCCGCGAACGCGATCCACTGATGGAAACCTGGCATGGCCGCCGGGCTGGACTGGAAGGCGCAGAGCGCGATTTTGACGCCCAACAGGTGTTTGCCATTGATCAACTGGACGAGATCATGCCCGAGCTGATGGCCAATCGCGACAGCGTCCACTACCCCTTGGGCGACGACAGCGAATTCGACGCCATGGTCATTGGCTGGCTGGGTGAGGTCAAACAAAAAGCCCGTCAAGGCATAGGCGCCCCCAAGGCACTGCTCAGCTCGGACGACCTGATTCACGAAATGCGGCTGTTCAAATCCAGCGAAGAAATCAAACTCATGCGCCATGCGGCCAATATCAGCGCCCAGGCACATACCCTGGCTATGCAGCGCTGCCAACCGGGCATGCTGGAGTTTGAAGTCGAAGCAGAAATCCTTGGCCATTTCCGTCGTCATGGCTGCGAAGTGGCCTACAACTCCATCGTCGGCTGCGGCCACAACAGCTGCATCCTGCATTACATCGAAAACAACATGGCGCTGAATGACGGCGACCTGCTGCTCATCGATGCCGGCGCCGAGTATCAATACTACGCTGCAGACATCACCCGCACCTTCCCGGTCAACGGCACGTTCAGCAAGGAACAGGCAGCGCTGTACCAGGTCGTCCTGAATGCACAAAAGGCTGCCATCAAGGCCGTCAAACCCGGCAATCCCTGGAACAAACCGCACGACGTGGCAGTACAGATCCTGACTCAAGGTTTAGTCGATCTGGGCCTGCTCAAGGGCGAGGTCAAACAACTGATCAAAGACGAAGCCTATCGTCGTTTCTACATGCACCGCACCGGCCATTGGCTGGGCATGGACGTGCACGACGTCGGTGCCTACAAACAAAATGGCAAGTGGCGCGAACTGCAGCCCGGCATGGTACTGACCGTCGAGCCCGGCCTGTACATCGAGCCCGGCGCCAAAGGCGTTGCCAAAAAATGGCATGGCATCGGTATCCGGATTGAAGATGACGTGTTGGTCACCGCTGACGGTAACGAAGTACTTACTGCCGGCGTTATCAAGGAAATTAAAGACATCGAAGCACTCATGGCAGGGTGATATGAACCACGACTACGATATCCTGATCGTCGGTGGCGGCATGGTGGGCGCCAGCATGGCCTGTGCGCTCGCACCGCTGCCGCTGCGCATTGGCCTGATCGAAGCCTTTCCGTTCCGCTCCGAACAGCAGCCCAGCTACGACGTCCGTGCCATTGCCCTGGCCCAGGGCAGTCAACGCATCATCGACAGCATGGGGCTGTGGCCAGACATGCAGCCCGGTGCCACGCCGATTCTGGATATTCATATTTCCGATCGCGGCCACTTTGGCGTCACCCGTCTCAATCATCGCGAAGAAGGTGTGGCAGCGCTGGGTTACGTGGTAGAAAGCCGCTTCGTCGGCCAGGCGCTCAAGCGCGCCCTGGATCAGCAACCGCAGATTGAGCAAATCATTCCCGCCCGCCTGACCCAACTGCAAACGGACTCACAAGGTGCGCAACTGACCATCGAACAAAACGGCGAGCAGCGTCAGCTAAGCGCTCGCCTGGTGATCGCTGCTGACGGCGGTGATTCGGTTGTCCGCCAGCAATTACAGATCGACACACACAAGCGCGACTATCAGCAAACGGCAGTGATCTGTACCGTCTCCAGCGAGAAAAAACACCAGCATGTCGCCTACGAACGCTTCACCGACAGTGGCCCGCTGGCGCTGCTGCCGCTCAGCGAAAACCGCCTGTCGCTGGTATACACCGTCAAAAATGATCAACTCGACACCCTGATGGCACTGGACGATGAAGCCTTCCTGGCGCAACTGCAACAACGTTTTGGTTTTCGCCTGGGACGCTTTACCCGCTGCTCGGCACGCACCGCCTATCCATTAGCCTTGATGCGCATTGAGCGCGACATCGCCCCCAGCACGGTGTTCATTGGCAATGCCGCCCATACTGTTCACCCGGTAGCCGGCCAGGGATTTAATCTGGGCATCCGTGATGTTGCCACTCTGGCGGAATTGATCGCTGATGCAGTACGCAATCAACAAGACATCGGCAGCGACGCACTGCTGCGCGCGTACTCGCAGTGGCGTGATCGCGACCAGCGCGACGTTGCCCGCTTCACCGACAGCCTGATTCGAATTTTCACCAATCCCCTCGGGCCGGTAGAAATGGCGCGCAGCAAGGCACTGGGACTCACCAATCTGATTCCGCCCATCAAACACGCCCTGGCGCGTCAGGCCATGGGCCTGCGTGGTCGACTGCCGCGACTGTCACGAGGATTACCGCTATGAATTCACCGCTGCAATATGATGTCGTCATCGTTGGTGGCGGCATGGTGGGCGCTGCGATTGCCTGCGCGCTCGCGCCTCAGGAATTGCGCATCGCCGTGCTGGATGCCCATGAGGCCCGCACCGACTGGCAACCCGACCAGCCCTTCGATTTGCGCGTCAGCGCCATTACTCGCGCTTCGCAACGCTTTTTGACTGCCGTTGGTGCCTGGCCCAACATGGTCGCCCGCCGGGTTCATCCCTATCACGACATGCGGGTGTGGGACGCCACCGGCCAGGGACAGATTCATTTTGACAGCGCCGAACTGGCCGAGCCGGATCTAGGCCACATCATCGAAAACTCCGTCATCCAGGCAGCCCTGGTCGAGCGCATGCGCGATTTTGCCAACATCCACTACTTTGCGCCCAGCAAGCCCGTGGCCCTGCACACCGACGCCACACACGCCCGACTGCAACTGCAGGACGGTCGCGAACTGCACAGCAAACTGCTGATCGGCACCGATGGCGCGCGCTCCTGGGTACGCGAAACGCTGGGCATTCAAACCACCGGCTGGCCGTATGGCCAAAAGGCAGTCGTGTGCGTGGTCACCACCGAACACAGCCACCAGGACACTTGCTGGCAGCGCTTTCTGCCCACTGGCCCGCTGGCGTTTTTGCCCATGGCCGGCAATCACAGCGCCATTGTTTGGTCGACCAGTCATGAACAGGCCGAAGAATTACTCGCACTGGATGAAACCGACTTTTTGCAACGCATGACCGATGCCCTGGGCGACACGCCACTGGGACGAGTCGCCAGCACTGGCAAGCGCGCTGCGTTTCCGCTGCGCCTGCAGCACAGTCACGAATACGTGCGCGAACGCGTTGCCCTGGCTGGCGATGCCGCTCACGCCATTCACCCGCTGGCTGGACAGGGCGTGAACCTGGGACTGCTGGACGCGGCGGCACTGGTGGAAATGATTAGTGATCGTCTGCAACAGGGGCGGGATTTTGGTCGCCGGCACAACCTGCGTAAATACGAGCGTGCGCGCAAAAGCGACAACCTGCTGATGATGGCCTCCATGGATGGTTTCAAGCGGCTGTTCAGCAACGATATCCGCACACTGAGCCTGGGACGCAATCTGGGACTGGATGCCATGGACCGGCTGGCACCGCTGAAACACGAAGTTATCCAGCATGCCATGGGACTGAAGGGCGAGCTGCCGCCGCTATCGCGCAATCCCAACCAGGCCTAGAAAAAAACAATGCCCGTGAATGCGGGCATTGTCACCTCGATAGCCGTCAGAGGGGAGGGAAGCCTGACTAGCCGTATTGAGACTGTAGCGCCATTTTCAGATATTGGTTGGGCCGCAAACCCACCAGCTGGCGGAAGGTGTTGCTAAACGCGCTGATGCTCTCGTAACCCACGGCATAGCACACACTGGAAACATTCATCCCCGGGCGACTAAACAAATCCAACGCCTTGATGACGCGCGCAACGCGCAGGTAAGTGGAAAACCCCATACCCAATTCGTTCTGGAACAAGCGCATCACCGTCCGCGATGACGCACCAAAGCGACTCGCCAAATCCTCAACCTGAATATCCTTCTCCAGGTGTGCGATCACGTGTTCCAGCATTGGCCGCAACCGAACATGATCGGTCGTCGGCAAGGTCAATGGCATTGTTGCTGCTGCCCACTGAGGCAATAAAATCCGCAAGGTATGGAAAAAGCTGCGCTCAACTTCATCAGGATTGGTAGTCTGGCTGTTCCAGATTTTGGTGTAATACACCATTTCCCGCGCCAATGAACTGATAGGAAATACATTCAAATCGCGCAACACCACCTCTTCGGGGCAGGGTTCATCAAAATAAACCGTCCGCAGGTATAATTCCGGTGAGGCTGAATTCATGCGGTGCTCCATGTTCGCCGGAATCCATGCACCGTGGTGTGCGGGCAATAACAAACTGCGGCGCTTGTTCTGCAAATGCACTACTCCGCCCTCGGCATACAGCAACTGCGCCTTGTTGTGCCTGTGCCAATCGGAGGTAAACGGCCCGGTCTTCACGTGCTGGGAATACCACGACCGGTTTATTCCATCCACATCAACGCGGTTGATATCCTGTCTCGCCGGCGTCAAGCGCGAAGCCAACTCGATCATCCTCTTTCTCCAGTTCTGCCATTAAACGAAGCTGCAAATTTCCAGCTATAGGAATGTTAAGCATACTGTGCATTTTTACGCCGCAACAAACAATAATCCCATAGTACTATTGCTGGTTCTTATTTGCCTATGTTAAACATTCGATCGGTGGGATATCGGAGCATTCGCATGGTCGTGAGAATTCTTCTGCCCGACAAATCGCTCGTCGTAGTTTCCCGTTGGTGACCAACGTCAATAGTAGTCGCACTTTCCTTATTTTTCCGCAACGACGCACCATATACTTCAGCAATAACAGCGAACACCTTTGCACCAAAATGTGGAAACGTAAAATTCTGCCGTATCCGAACAAACATATTTTGCCGTTTAACGACAACGCAGCAGAACATCTCATCCGTCAACACCACTTCCAGTTGCATCTGCACGACAAACGCTCTGTACACCCAAAATATTCATCCGCCGAACAACGGCATCGGCCAAACAAATTAGATCGCCAACATGATTGCTCGCAACAAATCGCATCAGGTGATTGATAACTGCGTCTGTTTATTTTGACTGGTTAGGGTTAGGAATAAACGAGGGAAGATACGCGCTTCTTCCCCGGCCAAGAAACCATCCGAGTTCCTCGACCAGGGTCAAACTCCGTCCATAGAAGATATTCCGCGTCCTGCGCAACTGCGCGGTTTGCAGTTCCAACAACATCATTCAATCCGTGGAACGACCCAGTCTCCTGACCGCAATCGGCATGCACTGCAAACGCCCGCATAATACACGCACACGATATAAGTTTCTTGCTCGAAAGCGACAATTTCTCGGCAAAATGCGCAATAACGGCTATTCCGGCACAGTCATCAGTCCCTCGGCGACAATCACCGAGCTTCCGCCCACCTTTACCGTCATTACATTGCCATTGCGTTTTACTGCCTGGACCTCCAGAAAGCTGGGACGCTTTAGTTCAAAGCCCTGCTCCACAATCCAGCGGAATTCCGCATCGGACTTGCTCGAACGCATCGCCAACGCCCCGGCCAAGGCACTCGCCGCGCTGCCGGTGGCAGCATCTTCAAAAATACCCAAGCCTGGCGCAAAGCACCGTGCATGGAGGTGCGAACTGGGTAATATGGCCTCGCGTGCATACAAATAAATTGCCGCCGCTTCGGTTTGCTGCAGATATTGCTTCCACACCAGATAGTTCAGCTTTGCCCGCGCAACATCTGCCAGCGAATTTAACTCCACCAGCAGATAGGGTACACCGCATGATGCCGTCTGGATGGCGTGCTCATCGCTGACAATATCTCCCACCGCCAAGCTCAACATTGAGGCCACGATCTCGCGACCGGGGACATCATTACCCAACTGTGGCCGCACAGCCGTTGTCAACTGGGTGTATCCGGGCTGACCATTACGCGAACGAATCTCTACCGGCACCTGCCCCACGCCTTCTTCAAACACCACACGTGTGTCGCCAGATTCCAGATAGATGGCGCCTATTTTTGCCAATAAAAACGCCGCGCCCACCGTCGGATGTCCCGCGAAAGGCAATTCACAGCGAGGAGTAAAAATTCGCAATCGATTTATGCATTCAGGATTTTTTGATTCGGTGACAAACACCGTTTCGGAAAGATTGAGTTCACCGGCAATTAACTGCATTTGCCTATCGGTCAGCACCCCGGCCTCGGGAAACACCGCCAACTGATTACCACCAAAGATCTGATCCGTAAAAACATCCAGCGTGTAGTACCGAAGTTTCATCGCCAATCTCAATCATGAAAACATTCACGGTACCATAAACACCGGTGACCGCCAAACCCAACCGTTTCAGCCTGATATGACGCGATTTCGTCCTTGTTCTTTTGCCCTGTACAACGCCTGGTCTGCACGTTCAAACAAGGTGTGCGGCGTATCGCCTTCGCGCAACTGGGTTACACCGGCAGAAATCGTGATTTGTACCGGTTCGCCACGAAACCGGAAATTGGCTTCCTGAACCGCCAAACGCAGCTTGTCAGCTACATTCATCGCTGCAGCCAAATCTGCGCCAGGCATAAACAGCGCAAATTCTTCGCCGCCATACCTGGCAAGAAAATCAGTTTCACGAATTTTTCCTGCAACAATTTTTGCTATGCTACGCAGCGCATTATCGCCGGCAGCATGTCCATACGAATCGTTGATACGTTTGAAAAAATCAACGTCCCACACCACCAACGCAGAGTCTTGATGAAACCTGCGCCAGCGCGCCAATTCATGCGCAATGCGTTCATCATAGGCCAGACGATTACCCAAGCCTGTCAAACTGTCCGTCACCGCCTGCTTGCGCTCAAACACAATACGCTCGCGCAATTTCTTCGCTTCGCCTTCAACCTTGCTTAAACGCTCCTTGAGCTTTTTGACTTCGAGTACAGCCTCGCTATGTTGTTGACTCTGATTGGAGCGAAACACACTCAAGTGGCCAGTAATATTTTTGAGTTGTAAACTGATATCGCGCCGAAGGTTATCAATATCTTTACTCGCCGTAATAGTCGCATGCAGACCCTGCATTTCTTTGCTGACCGCATCGTTGAGCTGCTGACCCTCTTGTTGCGATCGCAACAAGTTTTTTTCTGAGCCCGACAAAAATCCATCCATGTCATCCAGCCGCTCGGTAACGCCCTTCAAGAACTGTTCTGTCTCAAGACGTTCGGCGTGAATTTTTCCGCGAATATCAGCCGCCATGTCGGCAATTTCTTCCAGCACCCCAGACCAGGCTCCCTGCTCTACGCCTTGTTCCAGACTTTTTCTGAGCGTCTGCAGACGCTGACTAACTTCTGATGGCAGACTCAACCGTTCTAATAGCTGAACCATGATTTCTGACACCATCAGCGAACACACTTGCGCACTGGCGTTCTGCTCGCCAACACTGATCAGCGGCTGTAACAACGCTACGGAAGCATCCAGAATTTCAATAAACTCCTCGGGCTGGTGCGCTTTTTCAATACGCCCAACCAATTCTTGTAGCGTTATCTGGCGGCTATCAGGCAGGCTCAGTTTGCTGAAAAAATATTGCAGATGGTGCAGGTCGGTGACCGAAGAATTTTCTTTTTTGGCAGATGACGGCTGCAAGCTGCGATGCGCCAATTGCTCACTCGCGGCTTTAAGTGCGGCCAAATCGACCGAGCCTTTCACCGCATCACGAATAACCCGGATCAGGTCATTCGCGCCCTCCGTGTGATCCAGCTGGTGTGTAAGGCGACTGATCGCCGTACACAGCGTTGCCTGGTCCTCCGACCAACGCTGCTGAGCCTGTTGATGCTCACGTTCAGCGTCCTCCAACATCAAACGCCAACGATCAACATCACTCCCTTTTGTTCCTTCTGCCATGGCTGTACTATTCCTGTCCGATTGAGAATAACTTCATATCACCCGACAGTTGTGCACTCAGGCGACAAGTTTGATCGCTTCGGGAATCACTACTTCCATACTGATCGGCAAATGGTCTGAGATATCAACCTCACTGAGGACGTGCATATTCTCAACTTTCAATGTCGGCGAAACCAAAATGTGGTCCAACATGCGGTTGGGACTCCAGCTCGGGAAAGTGTGCATGTCCAGCAAGGGTTGCTGCAAACCAGTTTTATCCAGTAACCAGCGCATTTCCTCACTGCCCGGCTGGCAGTTCATGTCACCCATCAGCACAATATGGCGGTAGCCACGCACCATTTCCGCCACATATTCAAACTGCTGCATACGCGCGCGCCGGCTCAACGCCAGGTGCATCTGCACCACCACCAACGGATCGGTTGGATCACCAAAACGCGCCATCATCGCCCCACGCCCCGGCATGGTTCCCGGCAGCTTGTGGTTTTCGACATCCAGCGCCGGATAACGCGTCAACAGACCATTGCTGTGACAGGCAATGTGACCAAGATTACGGTTGCGCTGTTGATACCAGTGCTCAAAGCCCGCCCGCTCGGCCAAATAGTGCACCTGGTTGACGAAACTGCTGCGCAGACTGCCCGAATCCACCTCCTGCAGGCCGACCACGTCATAATCACGAATCACCGCCGCAATGGCATCCAGATTGTGAAAATGCGAACCGTGCGGCAGGACATGCTTCCAGCTGCGCGTTAGATAATGGTGTGGACGGTTGGAGGCTATCCCCACCTGAATGTTGTAACTCAACAGTCGCAGTCGCCGCTCGCCCACTGGCGACTCACGCCAATGCCTTGTTAGATTTTTATTAGAATCAGGCATTTAGTCTCCCATAACAAGATAAAATCACAATGGCATCACCATTTCGCCCAGTTGTTCAGTCAACTTTAGGTTCTCGCCGTAATCCACGGGACAGTCAATGATACTAACCGTGTTATCGGCCAAGGCCCTACGCAAAGTAGGTAACAAGTCCTCAGTTTTGCTAATCCGGTAGCCCTTGGCACCAAAGGCCTGTGCATACATCACAAAATCCGGATTGGTAAAATGCACATTGGACGGACGCCCAAACGCGCGCATTTGTTTCCACTCGATCAGGCCATAACCGTTGTCGTTCCATATTAGGATGACAAACGGAGTTTTCAAGCGCATGGCAGTTTCAATTTCCTGTGAATTCATCAAGAAACCGGCATCGCCGGTTACCGCCACCACCTTGCGGTCGGGATAGACAAGTTTAGCGGCCAGGGCACCAGGCACCGCAATTCCCATACTGGCAAATCCATTAGAAATAATGCAGGTGTTGGGCCGATCACAGCGGAACATCCGCGCCATCCACATTTTGTGTGCGCCGACATCGCAAATAACCACGTCATCACTGTCCATCGCCGTGCGCAAATCCCAGATCAGTTTTTGCGGCTTAACCGGGAAATCGGTGTCATGGGCATGGTGCTTCATTTCACTGATCAGCGCGTCGCGCAGCGGACTCATCAGACGTCCCTCATGGGGCAGTGCCTGTGCAGCAATACGCTCCAAACTCTTGGCAATATCACCGACAATGCCGACACTTACCTCATAGTGAGCATCCACTTCCGCACTGGTTGTATCAATATGAATCAGTATCCGATCCCGGGTAGGATGCCAAAACTTGGGGTGGTACTCCGCTAAGTCATAGCCTACGCAAATGATCACATCGGCCCGCGAAAATCCCACGTTGGCGTAGTCATTTGCCTGCAGGCCGACACTGCCCAGCGCCATGGGATGCCGAAACGGAATTACGCCCTTGGCCATGAAGGTGTTGGCGACCGGAATGTTGAGTTTTTCGGCAAAATCCGCCAGAGCCTCCCAGGCACGAGTGCGAATTACGCCGTTACCCGCCAGGATAATCGGCGCCTTGGCCTGTGAAATCAGTTCCACCGCAGCAGCCACCCGACCCGTTTCTGGCTCCGGCAGCACCGAATTTTTCACCTTCATGGGCCGGCCTTCGACCTGCATTTTGGCGATATTTTCCGGGAACTCGATAAAACTGGCGCCGAACTTCTCACTCATCGCCACTTTGAACGACTTGCGCACCACTTCGGCAATGATATTGGGCGTCAAAATACTGGAACTGTACTTGGTGACATGGCTAAACATTTCATCCAGGTTCAGTACTTGATGTGATTCCTTGTGCAAGCGCTCGGTGTCAGCCTGACCAGCAATCGCCACCAGCGGCGCGTGATCCATATTGGCATCGGCAACCCCGGTCACCAGATTGGTCGCGCCCGGCCCAAGCGTCGCCAGACACACACCTGCCTTGCCGGTTAAGCGCCCATAGACATCCGCCATGAACGCAGCCCCTTGCTCATGACGCGTGGTCACAAACTGAATAGGCGATTCCAGCAGCGCATCCATGACATCCAAATTTTCTTCGCCGGGAATACCAAAGATGTATTCCACGCCTTCATTTTCCAAACAACGCACGAACAACTCTGCGGCTTTCACTTAAACCATCCTCACACCGTCACATTGGGCCAATCATGCCCTGAACGCATCAACAACAGCAAATTGAACACATACATTTTCCAGATAACTACGGTATCATTATCAACCTTTCACCAGCATGAATAATTTACTCCATGGATTTTATACAGATTGTGGTACTTGCCCTGGTACAGGGTCTCACTGAATTTCTTCCCATTTCCAGCTCTGCCCACCTGATTCTTGTCCCTGAAATTCTCCACTGGCCCGATCAAGGTTTGGCCTTCGATATTTCCGTACACGTCGGCACCTTGGCTGCCATTGTGTTCTATCTGCGCCAGGAAATTTTGCGCACCACGGTCGACTGGGGTAAATCGCTGGTGGCGCGCCAGCGCGTTGGCGACAGCGGCCTTGCCTGGGCCATCATCATCACCACCATTCCTGTCATTGTCATTGGTTTTGTAACCAAGGATTTTGTTGAGGAAAGCCTGCGCAGCCCATTAATTCTGGCCACCACCTCAATTTTGTTCGGTTTGCTGCTGTGGTGGGCTGACATCAAAGGCACTCGCGACCGTGACGAGCACAGCCTGACCCTGCGCGACATGCTGATCATCGGCTTTGCCCAAGCCATTGCGCTAATCCCTGGAACCTCGCGCTCCGGCATCACCATTACCGCCGCGCTGATGCTGGGCCTGAATCGCCAGGCTGCCGCCCGCTTCTCATTTTTGCTGTCCATTCCCACCATCCTCGGTGCTGGCGTTCTGGCCACCAAGGATTTGATCGAACAAAGTGCCCCGGTCGACTGGGGCACCTTGACGCTTGGCGTGCTGTTCTCCGCCGTCAGTGCCTACACCTGTATTTTCCTGTTCATGAAGTGGCTGGACCGGATGGGCATGGGGCCATACGTCATCTACCGAATACTGTTGGGCATCGCGCTGTTCGTCATCTTCTGGTAAAAAACTCAACGAATCAATGCGATACAACATTCGCGCGGTCCAGCAACTTGTCTTGGACCGCGCAAATTGATCGATCCGAAAATATAATTCCTTCCGCTCTAATGCCTGACCGCCACAGGCCGAAATAATAAAAAGAATGGGGTAAATCCCACCGGCCAGTCCTGTTTTCTGGAAGCTCCTATGAAACTACGTCATGCACTGTCTGCTATCGGCCTGCTGCTCGTCAGCCACTCGGCTTCTGCTGTACTGATTGAAGCCAATGACCCGGATTACGGCACGGGCAACAATATCACCTGGGATACGCAAACTGGCCTGGAGTGGCTGGATCTGACTGTCACCCAAGGATGTGACATCTACAAGATTAGCGCAAAAAAATGCAATGGCTTTGACTTCGCCGACTGGACACTCGCCAGCAAACTCCAGGTCAGTGAATTTTGGGGCAATGCCGGCATCAGCAGCTTGGGCAGTTTCAGCACCGCCGACTACGCTGCTGTCACTGCATTGCTAGACAACATCGGTTACACCTACAGCAATAACCAAGGCAGAGGTGCCAACGGCATCATCGCCGAGACCACCTTCACCAACCCGGTACTTGGCCAACTGTCACTAAACAACGCGGGACAGTCACAAGAACAATTTTTCAAATTCCCCAACAACCTGATTCTCACCACTGTCAGCAACAATCGGGCTGCGTACTTTATTCGTCAATCACAGCGCGAATATGTTGCTGACGTGCCCAACCCCTCCAGTGGACTACTGATGATGATTGGCGTTTTGGGTCTGTTGGCCTTGAGCCGTGCGCAACAACGGCGCGCGCGGTAACTTTGTGCAGATCGGGAGAAAATTATCGGTCGGCCAACACTGCCGCGATACCTTCCAGTGACAATACCTGCATTGCCGCCCCTATTTGTACTGCAACAGCCGGCATGCCGTACACAACACTGCTTTGCTCGTCTTGCGCCAAAGTGAGTGCACCGCTGGATTTTAGCGCCAACAAACCTCTCGCACCGTCGCCCCCCATGCCGGTCAATACAGCGGCGACGACACCACGCGCCAACCCAGGCTCAATCGAACCAAATAAACGATCAATCGACGGTCTGAACCCATTCACTGGCGCAGCATCACTGTATCGAGCAACTATCTGATCCCCGACAGCGTCTAACTCCAAGTGAACATTATCCGGCGCAAAATACACCGAGCCAGCCTGCAAAACCTCGCCATTACTCGCCACCTTGATTTTCAGCGCACACTTGCTACGCAACCAGGCAATCAATCCATCCAGGAAACCAGATGTAATGTGCTGCACAATAACAACGGGGCAGGGATAATTGGCCGGCAATCCTTGCAAAATTTCTCGTACAGCATGCGGCCCACCAGTGGAGGCACCAAGCAGCACCAATTTTCGCGTCACCAATGCGCTTGACATTTTATTTAGCGGTGCAGTAACCCGCGGCATACTTTCGCGCTTTCTGCGCACTACTTTTATTTCAGCCATCGCACGAACTGTATTCACCAGCAATGCGCAATACTCGACAAATGCCGCTGAATCAATCGATGGCGGCTTGGGCAACAAGGCCAATGCGCCACTTTCTATTGCTTCAAAACTGTCATATTGCTGCGCAGCATTTACCGTTGCACTAACCACAACAATTGGCACCGGACACTCTGCCATAATTTGGCGGATTGCGTCCAAGCCGTTAAGCACCGGCATATGAATATCCATGGTGACAATATCTGGCTGACAGGTTCGAACCAACTCAACGGCCTGCGCACCATTCTCGGCAATGCCAACAATCTCGATATCGCCTACCTGCTCAAGCACGTAGCGAATCACTTGTGCAACGACCTGGGTATCTTCAGCGATCAACACCTTCAGCATTAATGCAACCCTTTCTTCAGCAATGTCTGCGACATTTGCGTTAAAGCGGTCGCCTCTAAATCTTTCTTGCCGACGTAGGCATTTGCCCCACAGTCCATGCCTTTTTGATAGCTCTCTGCATCCACACAAGAACTCACGATGATAATCGGCAGCGTTGTAAAGCGAGAGTCAGAACGAAGATTCTGTGTCAATTGAAAACCATCCATGTTTGGCATCTGCACATCAGTCACCAATAAATCGACAACCAATCCGTTGCTTAACATTTTCCAGGCATCTGCACCATCAACGGCAGAAGTCACTTTAAAACCAACCGCCTCCAGGATGTAACGAATCAATGTTCGCGAAGTTATCAAATCATCAACCACCAAGACATGGCCATCCCCTCTCGCTGGCATGGCAACACCAGACTCTGCAAATTTATTCTCCCGAGAGACATAATCAACAAGTTCTCGATGATCCAGAATAAATATCACTTCGCCAGCACTGGTCATTGCTCCAGAACTAATGATTTTTGAACCGACTTGGGGAAAATTCAATTTCTTTGCCATCAACTCCCGATCACCAACAACGTCATCAACAACAAAGGCAATACGTGACAACGAATCTTTTACAACCACGGCAAACATTGCTTTATCATTAATAGCATCCACAGGAGATAACGCGAACAAATCTGAGAGATTTACCAACGGAACCCAATCACCATCAATGACCACCCCCACCTTATTTTGCCTGGCTTCAGTTTTCAATGTAGCAATATCAACGACCGAATCCACCCAAATGGTTTGAAAAGCATAGAGCTGACCAGCAACGCTTACCACAACACCGTGCTCAGCCAGCATGGAAATTGGCAACGACAAATCAAATCTCGTCCCCTTGCCTACATTTGTCGTGTAACGCAACCATCCACCCAATGAGACCACTGTATTATAAACAGCATCAAGCCCAACGCCTCGGCCAGAGATATCTGACACCACCTCAGCAGTACTAAATCCAGGAAGAAAAATTAGAGAATCTTTATCTTCATCTGTCATAACCGCCGATTCTTCAATTATATTTTTTTGAACTGCGCGCTTATAAATCATATCTCGGTCTATGCCACGACCATCGTCGCTAATTGATATTTCAAATCGATCATTGTTCTTTCTAGCCTCTATGAATAGCGTTGCTTCCATAGATTTTCCACAACCATTCCGCTCATCCACCCCTTCAATACCGTGATCCATCGCATTTCTTACCAAATGGACAATGGCATTCCCCAGCTCTTTGATTATCCGTTTGTCTACCGAGAAATTTCCATGCTCCATCACCAACTTCACCTGCTTCCCTAGCTGATGATTAAGATCTCTAACAAGTCTTGGTAGCGGCAAAAACAAAAGATCAACCGGCATCAACCTGAAGTTTTTAATTTGCTCATTCAAAACGACAGTTGCCGACTTCAAATGATCTGATGCCATGGAACCCAAATAATTCACATGATCAAATCCACCGCCCACTCTACCAAGCAACCTACCAAGGGAAATTGAAACTCGTTCAATTGCCACTCTCCGTGACCTATCTTTCTCCCTTGCCATAATTTCATTGCACTGATCAATCAACTCACTGAGCCCTAACAGTTGCTCATGAATTTCCGCGACTGATAACAAAAGATCAGCAACCCCCGATGACCCCAATACCAATTGCTCTGCGGATTCTTCCAATTGGCGAACGACCGCTAATGACGCATCATCAGTATCTTTTTTTTGCAAATAATCAGGAGAAATCCCGGGAGAGATAGTCGACAACATCGACTCACTTAGCAATAACGCATCACCACTACCCGCCTTTATCGCCACAAGTAAGTTCTGCAAATCACTGATAATCTTGCTTGCTTTCTGAGAAGAACCTTTCTCCTCCCGGGCAAGCTCAGGAAGGAAATCACAAATATCCAGCAATAGGTTTGCCGCAACTGCAGGAAGCGCCAGGGTTGAGTCGCGTAAAAATGAAAACAACTCCTCAAGCTCTTTAGCCAACTGACTTACCGTATCAAGACCAATACTGGCAGAAGTCCCTTTGATATTGTGCGCCGCACGAAAAATCTCCGACATAGCATGTGCGCGCTCATCTTCGGCCAAATTTTGCTTCTCTAGAGTTAGAACGCCCCCCTGCAGCGTTTTCACTTGCTTCGCCAAATCCAGCTGGAACATCGCTTTTAGGCGAATTTTCAGCTCTTCACTTAACTCCATTGATCGCCATACCTTTTAAAGAGTGTATACACCGACACTATCATCCAGAGTTTTAGCGATGTTCCCCAAATCCGCAGCAGCTTCTGTCGTCTGTTTCGTTGCGCTAACAAACTGCCTGGTTACAAAATTAATTTCCTCCATAGCTGCTGCAATCTGATCAATCCCTGCTTTCCCCTGCCTAATCGCCGCCACAATTTGTTGACTAGCGATATTTCCTTCGTGAATAACACCCATTAGCTCCCGAATGGATTCGCCAACGTCAACCACAATAGTTGCACCCGCAGTTGCACCCTTGCTCCCTTCCTCAGTAGCCATCACCGCCTTGCCGGCGGAGTCCCTAATGGTTGTCAATATGCTTTGCACCTGCAATGTTGCCTGCTGAGAGTGTTCCGCAAGACTCTTAACTTCCGCAGCAACCACCCCAAACCCTTTACCAAACTCTCCCGCCTTAACCGCTTCAATGGATGCATTCAGCGCAAGGATTTTTAACTGCTGCGATAACCCGCTTACCATCGCAACAATTTCACCTGCTCGCTGAATCTGCATGCTTAGAGCCAATATGTTTGTCGCAATACCATCGACGCGAAATTTTAACTCATCCATCGAGGCAATCATTCTCTCCACTGCTCTTAAGCCATCCTCACCTTTCTTGCGCGTCTTTTCAGAGGCGGCTCCAAGCGTCGTCGCCTTCTCTAGGGTTTGATTGGCACTGACACGGACTTCTTCAAGGGTTGTGGTTGTTTCATTAATGGAGACAGCCTGCTGTGATGCCGCTGCTGATTGCATGCTTGCCGCGGACTGCAACTCGCTTAAGGTTACCATTAACGAGCTTGATGCGGACTTGATCGAAGAACTCATCGAACTCAAACTGCTGACCATGTGATTGATATGACCGCCAAGAGCGGACATATCATCACCCTTGGTATCTTCGACATCCAGTTTTATACGCAAATTTCCATGGGACACTTGCTCTATTGCGGCCCGGTATGAAGCAACTGTCGACTCTATCTCCCCCTTGGAAAAAGTCACGCTCTCAATATATTTTGTCATCGAGTAGATATAAGATTCTATTGCCAACTGGGAATCCAGCGACAAAATCCTGGTCAACGCCTGCTCAGCCTTTTGTCTTTTCTTCGGGAAAAATCGATATTTTTTTTGAATAAGAGGGTTTATCAGCTGAAAATATACGCTATATGCACCAAGATACCACTTTGGCGTCAGTCCAATTTTGTTATGAATAAACCCAATTCTCAACCTCCGATTACAATACAACTCACCATAATCTCCCTCAAATAGTTCTATCAGATATTTTTTTTGGACAATTTTCAATCTAGATACTGACGAATTAGATTTCTCAATTATGGAAAGCAAATCTGGATGGCGCTCAATATTTCCGTAGAAGTAATCTACTATTCCATCTGCATTTTTTTCTACCAATGAATGAAGCGATTTCAGAATACGGATATCGACCTCATCAAATCCGATATATTTTTTCCTAGACTCCCACTCAACCGAGTCTATTTTCCACACGTCATTTTCAAACAATTCGCTACTCCTTTATTAGCCCTTCTAGCGCACCATCTTCAAAAAGAAGATCCGCATTCACATGAACAACCTTGTCTTTTCCAAAAAAAATGCTCGTATCGACAAAAATATCACCTTTTTTTTCTCCAACTTCCTTATTGAAGCCTGCAACATAGACTTTTCCGTTTACCACTTTGTCAGCGCAAAACGCCAGCATTCGCTCACCGGACTTTAGGACTATAACGAGATTTGGCTCCATTACACCCTTCTCATGTCGCCATAACTCAACTAAATCAAGTACTGTAACCAACTCTCCATGATAATTAATAACGCCAGCGACAAAGTCAGGCGAAAATGGCACCTTAAAAATATGCTTAAACTCTACAATCTTCTCTACCAGCTTACAATGTAATGCAAATAGTCCTTCGTCCAAATAAAAGAATATATGATCCTCATCCTGAATTTCCGGGAAAATATCTGTCTTTACCACTGATTCCACACGTTCCAGCCTTGAGCGCAACTCAATAACATCAGATTCCTCAGATGGCATATAGCTGTAAGCACGACTACAAATCATTTCCATCACTTTTTTTCGCTGCCCGCCCATATCGATCAATGTCAGACCTGGCCATATCCAGCAATTCTGGAATCGTCAATTCGCCAGCCTTTACAATCCGCATTGTCTCTGCATTTTCTTCGTATTTCTTTAGCATTGTTAGCAGGTACTCAGTACCGACCTGATATTTTTTTTGTCGGAATGCCAGCTTCGCTGCACAATAGTAAACATCCATAAACCTATCGCTAACCAGGAGAATTTCATTAATGATCCTCTCTGCGACTTCATATTTCCCCAATTCAATTTGAATCAGTGCCTGCGTAAACTTAACACTATAATCAAAGGGATTTTGTACCAGATACAGCTCCGCAGATTCGATCGCTTCCTCAAGCATTCCATGATTTGCCAGCCTATCTATATTTAAATCTTCTGCATCACGAAGTTCAGGAATAGCTTTCTTAACTTTCTCAGTCTCTGACTGTAAAACTACAGCATCTTCACCATCCGCATCGGGCAATCTAAACTTCACATGAGTAGCTTTTTCAGTGAAATTTTCGTCTTTATCCGGATGGAATCTCGTCCAATATGTCAATCCGCCATAGCCACCACGTTGAGCCAGCGAATAATCCTCATTAACTGTATCAATAGTTCCCGGAATATAAACGCCTCCCAGATTCAATTGGCCTATCAATTTTTCACTGATCTTTGACGCCAAATCTGAATCCATGTAAACCAACACATTTCTGCACAAGATTAGATCATATTTTCCACACTCGCCATCAATGCATTCATCAACATCCACTAAGTTTTGCATTTTGAATTCACACTTTTCCTGATATATTTTTTTTACTACATACCCCCCATTGGTATTTTTTTCAAAAAATTGGTCCACTTCCACAGGATCGATATTTCGAAATGACCATGCGCCATATTCAGACTTCTTCGCCTTCGCAATACTTTCCTCACAAATATCACTTCCGACTGCCGTGATATTCCAAACTTCATTTTTTGGCAGCAACTCATCCAAGATAAATACGACAGAATACAATTCCTGCCCTGCCGAACAGCCCGCACTCCATATTTTTAGACTATGATCTCCAATATTTCGCTTTTTATTTATTAGCTGAGGGAAGTACTTCTGAGTTAAAAACTGTCTTAAATTGTTATCTCTAAAAAAATAACTTTCGCCTACCGCAATTTTGGTTATCAATTTTTGCCATGGCGGACTAAGGTGAGACGCCAACCTTAGAAATTCGTACAATTCTAGACATGACTGCATTGCGCAATCATTAATCAGTTCAGCAACAATCTTTTCTAAACTCTCTGACTGATAGGACTGGACCGTGATATATGTTCTCTCCCTGAGCAATGCGGCTATTTTTTGCCCACACTCGCTAGGCTGTCGTTCATACACCCGAGTCATTTCATTCATTCCCCAGGTTAATTACTAGATCGGTTTCCATTCCACATTGAGCATAGTCCACGACCACCTCCAAGTCACTGATCATGAGGACTTGACCATATTTTTCCAATACAACAGGGTGAACCACATCTGTTTTTGATGAGCAGGATATACTGACAACATCCTCTATAGAATCCACAACAAATGCCTTTTTTGCCCCTGAATTATTTAGAAGTAACAAAGATGCATCCATGGCATATCCATACTTCCGACGCTTCCCCAGTCTCTCGGTCAAATCAAAGACTTCGATGGGTTCTGCATTAATTATGGTTTTGCCAACGACAAAATTGGCTGAATTCCTTATCGGTTCAATATGTACCAGTGGAATTATGCGATTTACAAAATGTGCTGACAGGCAAAGTAGGCGCCCATCGACACGAAAAATCAGCACGTCAATTCGATCTTCAGATGCCAACTTTTCCACCCGCACATTCCACTCCTTATTAGACAGCAATAATGATCGTAGTTGCAGTTTCTGAATCCAACCTTAGGAAAAATTCGAATCAACTATTATCAAACGGCTTATTATTTGGGGTAAAATCGTGTTTTATCTCCGCAATCCGCTCCAGTCTACGCTGCAAGAGCGCTGCACCAACCGCTTTACCCGTTAACCCCTGAGTCAAGAATTCTGTCGTTGAGACGCTCCTGCATGCATTTGCCAGCTCGCGTAGATAGTCTGCCTGCAGGTACTGCTCATTTTCATATCCAGGCCGGCCGCGACAATCCGCCAAGCAGGCCATCAAAAACTGCTCTACTCGCTCTGGCCTGCGCATGACATCCAGCTTTTCCAACAATTTCCAGGCAGTCACAGGCTTAAGTTCCAATGCTCGATGCGCATGGGTATGATATTCGCCCACAAGCATTGCCAATTCTTTCATTTGGGTAGGGACACGAACTCGGTCGCATAGTTTTCTGATAAGTGGCACACCGGCAACTTCATGCCCATGATGTGATGGCAATATTTCTGCGGGCGTTTTCGCCTTGCCAAGATCATGCAACAGCGCAGCCAGTCTGACCCCAACATCGGATGATATCTTTGCTGCGGCATCAACCACCAACATCGTGTGTATTCCGGTATCGACTTCAGGGTGATAATCTTTTCGTTGTGGCACGCCCCACAATGCAGCCAGCTCAGGGAACAGCTGTTGCAGCGCACCACATTGCCGCAGCACTTCAAAATATACCGAAGGCGTTTCTTCCTGCAGCGTTTTTTGTGTTTCAACCCAAATTCGCTCTGGTGCGATAGTCGCCAGCTCTCCGCCAGCACTTATTTGTCGCATCAGATCCATGGTCTGTTCGGCAACGCAAAAACCCAAGGTCGCATATCGTGCCGCAAAACGCGCAACTCGCAACACCCGCAATGGATCTTCAACAAACGCCTCTGACACGTGTCGCAGTATTCGTGCGTTTAAGTCCTGCATGCCGCCATAGGGATCAGTAATATTTCCCGCTTCATCCTCAGCCATCGCATTAATGGTTAGATCGCGGCGGCGCAAATCTTCTTCCAAACTCACCTGCGGTGTCGCATCAACAGCAAATCCTGTATAGCCTGGTCCGATTTTTCTTTCCGCCCTGGCCAAAGCATATTCTTCGGACGTCTCAGGATGCAAAAACACCGGAAAGTCCTTACCGACTTGTCGATAATTCAGTGCTAACATTTGTTCAGGTGTTGCTCCGATGACAACCCAATCACGCTCGCTCACCTGTCGGCTCAGCAGGCGATCGCGAACGGCTCCACCTACCAAATAAATTTTCATGATTGACCTATCCTTACCAATGCGTTCGAATAGGATTAGCTTAATCAATTATCATCATAGGTACGAGCCTTGTTTACACTTCGCTTGACAGCAACGCTATTAATCACCGCACTGCTATCCGGTTGCGCCTCAGTCCAATATTACTCTCAGGGAGTAAAAGGTCATTTAGAAGTTTGGTGGCCTAAAAAACCGATTGATGATGTGATTCATGACCAATCTCAACCCGAGGATTTTAGACAGCGCCTGGCGTTAATGCTCAAAGCTCGTAAATTCGCCAGTAACGAACTTGCGCTTCCAGACAACAAAAGCTACACAACCTATACCGACCTTGGTCGCCCCTATGTGGTCTGGAATGTATTCGCGGCAGGCGAGTTTTCGCTGGAACCCAAATCCTGGTGTTATTTGATGGTAGGCTGCCTGAATTATCGTGGCTATTTCGACGCCACCGAAGCGAAACTCACGGCTGACAGCTTGGCGCAGCAAGGTTATGACGTTAGCGTAGAAGGCGTAAGCGCCTATTCCACTTTGGGCTGGTTTAATGACCCACTACTGAACACGATGTTGCAGTGGTCTGACAATCGTCGCATTGAATTGATTTTTCATGAACTGGCGCATCAGGTCGTCTACTTGTCCAGCGAAACTGACTTTAATGAAAGCATGGCCACCGCCGTGGCTCGCCTTGGAATGGTGCGCTGGTATCAAACCCAGCATCCCGACAAACTTAATGAGTACTTTGACTTAACCCGGCAACACGCCGAATTCCGTCAACTGTTACTGGAAACATCGCAACAGCTTCGCCAGATCTACTCGTCCAATCAAACGACCGAGACAAAGCGCCATGACAAGGCACAAGTATTTGCCGACCTGCAGCAGAAATATAGCCAAACGAAACAACACTGGCCCAGGCCAAATGCCTTCGACAGTTGGTTTGCGCGCCCACTAAATAACGCCCACATAACCGCGAGCATGACGTATTTGCAGCAGACACCCGCGTTTTATGCCTTGTATCTTGATTCACAGAAAGACTGGCCAACATTCCTGAATAGCATAAAAAAGCTAGGAAAGTTGCCGCGTCAGCAGCGTGAGGAAACGGTCAAACAATTGCTGCAACGCAACATCACCTTGCAGCAAGCTTCGACTACTTGACTAGTTTTAACTGAGGCCGGTTGGGCTTGGACTCTTGGTCCGGGGAGGGGGAAGTAGGCGGGCTGCCTGGGTCTTCATCTACAAAGACCATGCCTTGACCATTTTCCCGTGCATAAATCGCCATCACCCCCATCACCGGCACCAGCACATTCATTGCCGTCCCCGAAAAACGGGCACCAAACGAGATCCAGTCGTTGCTGATGGTCAGATCCCGCACCGCTGACGGGCTGATATTGAGCACAATTTTGCCGTTTTCAACGAACTGCATCGGCAATACCGCACCTTCGGCACTGGCATCACAAACAAGATGAGGTGTCATCTGATTATCGACAATCCAGTCATTCAGCCCACGCAACAAATAAGGCCGACTCGATGTCATTCCAGGCTTATCAACCATTATCTGTTGAACTCTTTTTCCGCCGCAGTCAGACTCTCGTGGAACGCAGGACGATCAAACAAACGTCGCATATATTCTTTTACCGAAGCCGCCTGGGCAGGCAATTCAATACCATAACTGTTGAGTCGCCACAAAATCGGTGCCACGCTGCAATCCACCAGCGAAAACTCTTCACTCATGAAGAATGGCTTGGCCTCAAAGACCGGAGCAACAGACACAATCGAATCACGCAACTCTTTCCGTCCGGCTTCCCGCTTCTTCTCGTCAGAGCTTTCGATGGCCTTTACCTGTCCATACCAATCCGCATCAATTCGATGCAGCATCAGACGCGTACGCGCCCGGGCAACGGGATCGACCGGCATTAATGGCGGATGAGGAAATCTTTCATCCAGGTATTCCATTACCACACGAGAGTTGTATAGCACCAAATCCCGGTCAAGCAAGGTAGGGACGGAATTATAGGGATTGAGATCAATCAAATCCTCAGGCAACTGGCCAGGCTCCACCAATACTACATCGTAGGTCACATTCTTTTCTGCCAGAACAATACGCGACCGATGACTGTATGGATCAGAATGCCCGGAAAACAAAGTCATTACCGAGCGTTTGTTAGCCACTGCACCCATTGTTTAATCCCCTATAACCCTTTGTATATAAAGCTAGAATATCGACATCAACGGCATCGTCCTTTAACTCTGGACAACAATCAAAATCAACCGTTCGCAAAAAAGGCGGCTATGGAACCACAGCCGCCTCAGAATACCACAAATTGCTCTCGTTTAGGACTGCTTCACCAGACCGAAACGCGTATAGCTCCAGCGCAATGCAACAAACGCTGCACCAAACACGGCCACGGTATAAACCAGATCCATGAAAGATGTCATCGGCAGGCGATGGAACTCACCAGGAACGGAACCTGAAATCCAGGTGTAACGCTCCAGCCAGCTACCCAGCATAATGCTGCAAGCCACGCCAACGATCAGGGCTGGCGTATGACGCACGCGAGCGAAGATCAGCGAGCAGAAGGGGATCACAAATTTCAGTGCCAGGAAGGTCCACCAGACCGGACTCAGTTCGTGAGTCATCATCGACACGAAGCGTGACATTTCTTCAGGCAAACGACCGTACCAAATGATCAGATACTGAGTGAAGTACAGGTATGTCCACAGAATCGTCATCGCCAGCATGAACTGCGCCAGGAAATTCAACACATACGGAGGAATTTCTTTAGCAGCCTTGCCTGAGCGCATCAGGAAGTACAGCACGGTCGCAAAGAATGCCAGGAACAAATGGAAATTACTCACGAAATGGTACGCACCGTAGCTGGCGCTGTGCCAATTCGGGATCTGTGTCATTTCAAAGTCCCAAGCAACCATGGTCGCGTACAGCACGTATGCCACCGGAATCAACATCGCCACGTTGCGGAAGCGACGCTGCGCCTCATAGCTGCTATCAATCACAGATTCATGCTGATATTTGATGAACAAGCCATACAAGCCGGCAATTGCAAAGAAACCCAACACCTCACGCACCACCAGGAACGTGTAGTTGTGCCATCCCGGCATATGATGTTCACCGTCATGCGCATGCGCCAACCACTGGAAAGTAGACTCTCCGTTGATCAACAAAATGCACAACAATACAAACGCTACTGGAAACAAACCGGCTGTTGCGACCGCAAAATAACGCACCTTATAACGCCATTGGGCATTTGCCAAATGCAGCAACGCTGCCAATGTCACGCCATTAAGAGCCAAATACAGCACAATCAGAAAGTTTGTCGTCAGTACGGACCAGCTACCAAAGCCTTCCATATCAAACCCTACCCTTTTTCTTCGTTTTAGTGCGCGCCCGCTGCCTTGACAGCGCCGTCTTTAATCAACTGGTGACGCATGTAGTTCACTACGTGCCAACGTTCTTCCGGAGACAAGTCGTTTGAACCACCACCTTCGCCAGGTTTGCCATAAGCTGGCATCACATAGCTGCCGAACGTGATCGTTCCCCACATCCACCCTTCGGTCAACGATTGTGCATATTCCTCATGCAAAGGAATTGCGCCAATCTTTGGCGTCACTGGTGAATCTGCTCTTCCAGTCAAACCATGACAGGCCGCGCAATAAATCTTGAACAGATTGCGCCCGGTCTTGATGGACTCCGCAGTTGGTGGGAACGGATTTTTTAAATCCCTTGTCTCTTCCCGATTCTTGTAGGTTGTTGGTATGCCGCTGACCGGCACCGAACGCTTCGCAAAAGGCGCAGGTGCGCCTTCCTGAGGTTTGATGCTCGGCTGATTCATCATATCCGTCGACCAAGGCCATGCCATGACCGTGGTTGGTAACAGGGCCACCGCGCCGATGATTGCTAGTTTTTTAAGCTTCATGACACCTTCTCTTCCCGGATTTCCAACGCTTTATTGCCGTTAAAAAATGCCCGGGCGTTATTCAACTGATGTTCGTCAACTTCGACAACAATGCCTACTTGATCAACGGTCAGCTTTTCACTGTACAAATTTCCACGCTTGCGGAACAAGCCAGACATCCACAAGAACGCGAATACCGTCGTCCACACACCAAAGAAAATCAGCATTTCATACATCAGTACAAAATTACTGGGGAAGGCAATAACCGCTTTACCACCTTGTGGCTGCACCAGGAAACTGGCTTGCGCTGCCGAAAGGAAGAAAAAGCCAAACGTTACGCCAAACACTGCCCCCAAGAAGGTAAACACCTGAATGTTTACCGGGCGCTTCCCCAAAATTTCGTCGATATTCGGGTGTTCAATGGGCGACATCACAGTGATGTCGTCCACAGCCACGCCTGCTAGTTTTTTGCTTTTAATGTCTTCAATGGTTTTTACCGCATCATCGAAGCCACTAAACATTGCCAACAAACGAGTTTTACTCATTTATGCGCCCTCCAATCCTGGTCTGCCGGTCACCGTTTTCGCGCCATGAGCATGTCCAGCCTCACTTGACGTATGCGCGTCGTGCTCATGTTCATGCTTGAGGTGGAAGCATAATTCTTTAACCTCATAAGCAGACATTGCAGGGAACACCTTCACGAAAACCAGGAATAGCAATGCAAACCATCCAAAGCTACCAAACACGATACCCCATTGGATAACGCCAGCCCACATGATGTCCCACTGATGCGGTGAATGTGCATATGCCAGAGTCGGCGCAACAATCATCCAGCGTTCAGTGTACATACCCAACTGCAGAACCAGCGACAACACGAACATCGTCGGCATGTGGCGTCTTAGCTTCTGGAAACAGAGTGCAAACGGTGCAATCGTGGCACAGAACAGCATCGTCCAGAATACCGGTGCATACGGCCCGACAAACTTGGCAATCAGCAGTTCCTTGTCGTACACGCTGTGGCCGTACCAAACAGAAGCGAACTCAACGAACAACAGGTAGTTCCATACCATCGCAATGGCGAAAGTCAGCTTGGCGGTTTTTTCCATGATGTTCAGCGTCATGTACTCTTCCCAATGGAAGAAGTAACGCAAGCACACGAACAGAGTCATGATCGCCGCACAGCCCGAGTACAACGCACCCGCTACGAAGTAGGGCGGGAAGGTCGTTACGTGCCAGCCAGGCATGATGGACATCGCAAAGTCAGACGATACGATAGAGTGAACCGAGATCGCCAACGGGATCAGGAAGCACGCCATCAACATGTATGTCTTGCGGAAGTTACGCCACTGACGGTCGTCACCTCTCCAACCCAGCGCCAGCAGACCATAAGCCTTTTTGCGCCAGCCCTTGGTGTGGTCACGCAGAACCGCCATATCGGGAATCATACCGATAACCAGGAACAGCGCCGATGCAGACAGGTAAGTGGAGATCGCAAACGCATCCCACACCAGTGGTGAGCGGAAGTTCGGCCAAATACCACGATCTGACACATACGGCAGTACCCAGTACAGGTTCCACACGCGCCCCAAGTGGATCATGGGGAAGAAACCGGCAGTCATCAGCGAGAACGTTGTCATCGCCTCAGCAAAGCGGTAAATCGGCTTACGCCACTGGGCATGAATGATATGCAGAATCGCGGACAATAACGTACCCGCGTGCGACATACCGATCCAGAATACGAAAGTAGCAATGTACATATCCCACATGTGAGGATTGTTCAAGCCACCTGCACCCATACCCATTTTGTACTGGTAAATTTCTGCAGCTACTGCACACAAAATCATCGCCACACACACTGCGAAGGCAACCCAGTATGCCTTGCGCGGTGCCTGCATGGTGCGAATCAAATCATGGTTGATTTGCGACCAATTCAGGTTCTCGTCGATGATCTTGTCTTGAATAACTTGAGCCATGACTTTTCCTTTAAATTTTATTCAAGCACCCAAAGAAGCCTTAAACTTCCGTCTCACGTACACGCTCGAGATACATGATTGAAGGATCAACGTTCAATTCTTCAAACACACGGTATCCACGAAGTTCACCGTTGGACTTTGGTTTCTTCTGCGTATAAGGACCACGCGCCACTTCATGCTTCGCCCACAACTTGCTGACCTTGCTGTTTGGATCTTGAGTATCACCAAACACGATCGCACCTGTTGGACATGTCTGTGCGCACGCGGTAACAAAGTCACCGTCCTGTACTGGACGACTCTCGCGTTGAGCCTGATCTTTGGCGCCACGAATACGCTGAATACAGAATGTACACTTCTCCATTACGCCTTTATCGCGAACGGTCAAATCTGGGTTCAGCTGTTGATTCAACGGTTCTGGCCATGAAGACTCATAGTACGACCAGAAGTTGAAGTAACGAACACGGAACGGACAGTTGTTGCTGCAGTAACGAGAACCGATACAACGGTTGTAAACCTGCGCATTCAAACCATCCGGCGTGTGATACGTTGCCGCTACAGGACAGACTGGTTCACACGTTGCAGCGTTACACTGTTGACACAGCATCGGCAAGAATTGCGCGCCATTTTCTGGATGATCACGATCTGCATCCTTGTCTTCCCAGTAGCGCTCAATGCGCATCCAGTGCATGGCCTGGCCTTTTTCGAAACGCTCCTTACCAACAACCGCCAGGTTGTTTTCTGCATAACAAGCAGTGGAACAAGCGTTACAGCCAGTACACAGATTCAGGTCAATCGCCATCGCCCAGCGATGTTCATACTTGTGATGACCACCATCTTCCGCCGCCTTACGGTAGGCGGAAAAATTCTCCATGATGTTCTTAAAGGACATGATTAAGCCTCCCCTTCAGTACGACGCAGCACATCAGCAGAAACGGTACGAACTAATGAGCGTCCCAATTGCGTTTCAGATGATCCCATCTTGACCAGCACTTGATGCTCATGCGCTTTAGCCACTTTTACGCGCGTCGCATGGGTCGCCAACTCACCCGTGGTTGCATCCACCAGAGGATTCAGGATGCTCAACGGATTCACGCCACGACCTTTCGCGTAGCGACCATAGGCAGAGTGCCCCTGGCCCATTGGCACAGCGATCGCCTCTGGATGCACGCCTTTATGCACATAAACTTGCGTCTTAACTGCACCGCTAGCAGAGGTGATATTCACAAAATCACCATTCTTAACGCCAAGCTTCGCTGCGGTTTTGGGATGCATTTCTGCCCAAGAGTCCCACACAACCTTGGCAATTTGATCTGGAGCTTCTTGCAACCAAGGCAGATTCGCATGACGACCGTCCCACAATCCCAGACGCGCAGATGGCACCAAGTGCATTGGATAGTCTTTGGATTCTTCAACTTTGCCCGCTTTAACCGACGCAATGCGAGGTGACAGTGAACCGGCAGAGCCAGCGGCTTCAATTACACCCTTCTGGAACAGCGCATTCCAAGCAGCTTCATTGCTGATAGAAGTCACGCCCGCTGGCATGTTCTTCAGTGAAGCCTGCAAGAATGCGTAGTAGTCTGCAAACTGTGCGTACTTCTCGCCACGCGCCTTGAGCATACCCAGCAGAATATCGCCAAACCCGCGAGTATCTTTGTGCAGCGGTTCCATCAATGGCTGTTGAACGCTCATCAATGCCTTGTCTGCGCCTTGGTAAGCAGACACATGCGTACCCCAGTCTTCCAGTGAAGAAGAAAGTGGCAGTACCAGATCTGCTTCCATACTGGTTTCATCAGGGAACATGGTGATGGCAACTTTAAAGCCAACGCCCGCCAAACCTTCTCTGAGCTTCAGTGCCGCCGGCGCGGTAAAGGCTGGATTGGTGTTGGCAAACACCACCACATCGTACGCCTTGTTTTGCAAGCCGTTAGCGAATTTAACCAGGCTTGAAGTGTTACCCGCATTGGCTCGCATGCCTTTTTCTGGGAACGCTGTGCTACCCACAACAGTCGTCCCAACGCTACCCAAAATAATATTGAGCAACATCGCAGACGCAGCAGTGTCGTAACCGTGCTCATAGCCTGTGGCAGACTCGCCAGCCAGCACCAGACTTGGCGCCCGCTCGGACAGCAAACTGGCAATGCGCTTGATCTTGGCAGGTTCAACGCCCGTAATTTCTTGCACGCGAGGCAGTGTGTATGTCGCCAACGAAGCGCGAACAGCGGCAGGCACTTCCGCCTTATTCCAGCCACGATCAACGATAAAGTTAGCAATACCCAGCGCCAGCACACCTTCAGTACCAGGTTTGGCAGCAACCCACAGATCAGCGTTACCGCCGGTCAGGGTCATTTTTGGCTCCACCTGAATCAACGTACCACGCTGACCTGAACGGAACTTGGCATATTCACCGGCCATGTGCACAGGTGACATCCAGGTACCCAGGAAATCTGCACCAAACGACAACACGCACTGCGCCTTGTCCATACGCAAACGCGCATGCGCGTCACCGAGCATGTCCTGACAAACCTGCTGCCACACTGCAGTATTAATTGTTTCGTGCGCAAAATGGTTGGACGAACCCATTTCACTCATCAGCGCCGCGGTCAAAACAGATTGATGACCACTCACCGTGCCAGTCACCAGCGCAAAACGATCACCGGTAACCGACTTCAAACGATTACCCAGCTCCGCCATGGCCTCGTTCCAGGACACTGCCTGCAAACTACCACCTTTGCGCAGCATGGGCGAAGTTACGCGATCAGGATTGTAGTGAGCCTGCAAACCTGCTTGGCCCATCATACATGCGCGACCCTGATTTACACTGGATTCAGGATTTCCTTCCAGTTTCAGCACGCGCCCTTCACGCACGCGACCATGCAAACCACACGCAGCTTCACATTGCGTACAGGTTGTCGCATACCACACACCAATACCGGGGATCGCATATTCCTCCGGCATAAAATAGGAAACAACTTCTTCCTTGCCTTCCTCCAAAGTCACGGTTGTAGGCAGGTCACAGCCGGTCAACGCAGTACCAGCACCACCCCAACCGAGCATCTTGAGAAAGTTACGACGATTTACCGTTACACTTTTCATTCAATTACCCTTTAGTATTTAGGCCCAGTTCGAGTTAACTACTTGTGACATTTCCAGCAGTCACCCGGCCCACCGTTCGCCTCGTGACAACGACGGCAGAAGCCCATGGTCAAAGGTTTCTTTTTCTCAGCAACTGTCATTGCGCGAACTTCTCCATGACAGATGCCACAAACTTGTTGCACATCTTCCACAGGGAAATTGGCATCAAATACAAACTTGCGAATATGTTTCTCGTGCGTGAAATGTACGTAATCAGGTACATCGTGCACTTTCAGCCACTTGGGTGACTCACCCTTCTGCCAATATTCCGTCAGCTTCTGAATGCGAGGTTTATCGGTTGCTACCACTTTATGGCAGCCCATACACTTACTAGTAGGTGGAATACCTGCAACTTTACTGCGACGCGCATAGGTATGGCAGTACATACAGTTGATTCCCATGTCCTTCACATGCCGATCGTGCGGAAAATCGATAGGCTGTGGCACATGCTCACCTTTATGCTCACCTGGCGGCGGAGTGATATGCGCCGGCACAGGCAACTCCGCGTTAGCTGCAAACGACAACATCATCGCCACAACCAAACCCAGTGAGGCAAACACCTTCCTCAACAAGAAGAGATTCATTCGACGCACCCCTCTTACGCCCTTATCAACGTGGAAATCCGGATTAAACCCGCTTACAAATTGCATTTCCCATCCTCAAAATTGCTATGTGTTTTTATGGCTACTAACCAAACGCAAGAAAAAAATCCTCACCACACCTAATAGATACGGTAAACATTTTTTTCAAACACTGATTAAGAACCCGGGGAGAAACGCACGAAAGTATCGGCGCAAAGAAACAGGCATTACCTGCCCACGTCGCACTGAGTATTGAGCCCCCCCGTTTGCAAAATGCAAATCCTCAATATCAGAAATCGCTGATTAACTATTGAAAAAACTTTGTGCAGTTATCAACAGAATCAATATGGCTCACGATCGTAGACCATTCGTCGCAGAATTGTCAACGAATTCTGTCAATTATATCGACTGCGTAAAGCACCCTTTTTTGCCGTAAAAAACGCCTAAAAAACAAGCCGCGCCGCGATCAGTTAAACATATTGTTCACTCAGCCGACCTCAATCCGAACTCAAACCGGATTATCGAGGTCGACAAACTCAAAATGTAGATCAAACTGTTCAGCAAGATGCGCTCCCAACGCTTTCACGCCATAGCGCTCAGTTGCGTGATGTCCCGCTGAAAAAAAATCGACGCCATATTCTTTGGCCAAATGGTAACTTTGCTCTGACACTTCGCCGGTGAAAAAAGCATCAACACCCAAATGAATGGCCTGCTCAAAATAATTCTGTGCCGCACCACTGCACCAGGCAATTCGACTCAGTGGCCTGTCATGCCCTTTGATATGTAGCGGCTTCCTGCCCAATACTGATTCCAGTCTGGCCGCAAACATTTCGGCAGTTTGCGGCAGTTCCAATGAACCATACAAACCAACTGACACCTCACCAGATCGACCACCAAACGCACCGCTAACCTGAAGACCCAAGAGTGATGCTAGTTGTGCGTTATTGCCATACAGCGGATGCGCATCCAACGGCAAGTGATACGCCAATAAACTGACATCATGTTTGATCAATGATGTAATTCGCGCGCCTTTGATACCGACAATAGGCTCAGGTTCACCTCGCCAAAAATAGCCATGATGCACCAGTAGCACATCTGCTTTTTTCTTCACCGCCTGATCGACTATCGCCTTGGATGCAGTAACGCCACCCACAATGCGACGCACCTCCGCCCCCGCCTCAATCTGTAATCCATTGGGACAATAATCCTTAAACTGCTTCACCTGTAACAAGTCATCGCAGTACGCCGCCAACACAGACAGGGCGATCATCAACTTTCTCCACAACTCGTGTAATATAGACAGGATAACTGACTGTTTTCAGGATCTCCAGCATGTCGATCGTCTCTTCGCTTCGCTCTTTCAGCGGCACGTTAAAATACGTGCTGGTAGGCATGGGTTCGGCGTTTGTCGTTTTCTTTCTTGTCGACTTTATCAAACACCAAGACCTTCACTTACCCAACAGCTCCGTTGAGATCAATCAAATCAGCAAAGAAGATGCGCTGGCACTCACCGCCACCTACGGCGACAAAACCCATAATGCCGCGAGCTATGCAACGGCTGTGGATTTAGCTGCACCTGCGGTAGTAAACATTTACACCACAAAAAAGATTAAGCGCGATCGCGGCCCAATGGACGATCCATTGCTGCAACGTTTTTTTGGTGATCGTCCACCCGTCCCCATGGACAAGCTCGAATCCAGTCTCGGCTCAGGCGTTATTGTCAATAAAGATGGCTACATCCTCACCAACAATCATGTCATCGAAGATGCCGATATCATACTGGTGGCAATGCGTGATGGCCGCAATGCCGAAGCCAAAGTCATAGGCACTGACCCGGAATCGGATGTCGCGGTACTCAAAATCAATCTCGATAACTTACCTGCCATCACCTTTGGTCATGCCGACATTCTACGCATCGGCGATGTGGTTCTGGCTATCGGCAATCCTTTCGGTGTTGGCCAAACGGTAACGATGGGCATCGTCAGCGCCACTGGCCGCGAACAGCTCGGCCTTTCCACATTTGAAGATTTCATTCAGACCGATGCTGCGATTAACCCCGGCAATTCCGGCGGCGCATTGATTAACGCCTACGGTCACCTGGTCGGCGTTAACACCGCGATTTATTCACAGTCTGGCGGATCTCAAGGGATTGGATTTGCCATCCCGATTGACGTGGTTGTAGATATCAGCAGCCAAATCATTGAGCATGGCTTCGTTGCCCGTGGCTGGATAGGTATTGAAATCCAGGATCTCACGCCAGTCCTGGCAGAATCTTTTAATTTGAAAAATACCAGCGGCGTCATCATTGCTGGCGTATTGCAGGGCGGGCCGGCCCACAAAGCTGGTCTGACCCCCGGTGACGTGCTGATACGGGTGAACGACAATGCCGTCAACAACACTTCTGCAGCACTTAAGTCCATCGCCAAGATTCGCCCCGGCAACAAGGCGAATCTAACCATCGTTCGTAACGGCAAGGAAATGGAAGTCAGCGCCCTGACTGAACAGCGACCAACGCCGCCAGCCAAGGACTAATTATTTCTCGTCTTTTTTGGCGTTCAATTCGCGCTCGGTCTCTTCGGCGCGATCCATTTGTTCCGCTTCATCCTCGACGGATTCATTGTCCCGCTCAAAAAAGCGGGAGAAGAACAGGCCGATTTCAAACAACATGATCATCGGCACCGCCAACAACGTTTGTGAAAACACATCTGGCGGCGTCAACAACATACCGATCACAAACGCACCCACGATGATGTAGGCGCGTTTTTCAGCCAGACTTTGCCGCGATACCAAGCCCATCCACACCAAACCGATTGTTATGACTGGAACTTCAAAGGCAAAGCCAAACGCAAAAAACATTACCAGCACAAAATCCAGATAACGGGAAATGTCCGTCATCACCGTGACGCCGTTGGGCGCTGCACCAGTAAAAAAGGCAAAGATAATCGGAAACACCACGTAGTAGGCGAATAATGCTCCGCAGAAAAACAGCACAATACTCGACGCCAGCAAGGGCATCATCAAGCGTTTTTCTTTTTTATACAGTCCTGGCGCAATGAATGACCACGCCTGATAGAAAAACACCGGCATGGATAAAAAGATCGCCACCACCATAGTCAATTTAAATGGCGTCAAAAATGGCGATGTAACTTCGGTGGCAATCATCGACGCATTCGCCGGCAAATGCGCCATCAGCGGCTGAGCGACGAACAAATAAATTTCGTTGGAAAACGGCACCAGGCAAACAAACATCACCAGCACCGCCAACAAAACGCGAATTAATCGATCGCGCAATTCCACAAGATGCGCAACCAGTGGCATTGCCGCGTAGGGATCACCGGGTTTTTGTTCGTTCACGATTTGGTTTCGTCTTTGGCGGCCTGAGCCACCGGACTAGTCGCCGGCGCTGAGGCGTGAATATCAAGGGGACGAGGAGCCGTCAGTGACGCAGGCACTGGCCGAGGTCTCACTATCGGTTGCGCGTCATTTTCTGCAGAAATCTCCACTGCGGGCGCAGCAGTCGCATTTTGTGGCGCCGCCTCCGTTGGCTTGACCACCTCAGGCGAGGACAACGCCGCCTGCTTTTCGGCCAATGCCTTGGCTTCCGCTTCCTGCTTTAAAATATTGGCGTTCCAGGTTTCGCGAAATTGCTGCTCGTTTTTTCGCAGCAACTCGTTCTGCTCATCGATCAGACGTTTGAGCTGTTCGGCTTTCTCCAGCTCCACGGAAATTTCCGACTTCACATCGGTAATCGCTTGTCTGACTCGACCAATCCAGTACGCGGCACTGCGGACCATGCCCGGGAAACGCTGCGGCCCGACGACCAGCAGCGCCACCACAAAGATCAGCACCAGTTCCCAAAAGCCAATATCAAACATAAGGTCAGACTGCTCGCGGCATTAATCAAGAACGCTGCGTGTCTTTTTTCACTTCTTCCCGCTGAGCGGCCACGTCGATTACGGGATTGCCTTTTTGATCCAACTGCTGTGGTTGTGCGGTTGAAGAAGCAGAAGAAGACGCCGCCTGCTGATCCTTGCGACCATCATCTTCGCCGCTCTTCATTGCGTCACGAAATCCCTTGACCGCCTGACCCAAATCGCCACCCACATTGCGCAAACGCTTGGCACCAAAAAGCACCAGAACAATCACCAGAATAATAAGCAATTGCCAAATACTGATACCGCCCATGACTACTCTCCTAAATTTATGATTGTGCCGCTGTGGCACAGCTCGTTAATCGCGCCCAACTTGTGGACTTTATTTTTCTGTTCTGGAGGATTTTTCCTCCAGCCCTGACAACCCAAACCGGCGCTGCAACTCAGCCAGCACCTGTTCCGGCCCCAATCCCTGCTGGGCCAACATCACCAGCGTGTGAAACCACAGGTCTGCAGTTTCATAGATAATCTCATCCGCATTACCGCCTTTGGCGGCAATGATGGTCTCGGCGGCTTCCTCGCCGATTTTCTTCAAAATGGAATCCAGGCCCTTATGGTATAACTTGGCCACATAAGACGAATCAGGATCAGCCCCTTTGCGCTGTTCCAGCACATGGGCCAGCTGTTGTAGCACATCGCTCATCGGGAATAAATCTCTTTGGGGTCTTTTAGTACCGGGTCAACGCTCTTCCAGCCGCCCTGCTCCAGCACTTTGTAAAAGCAGCTTTCACGTCCGGTATGGCAGGCAATGCCGCCTATTTGCTCGATTTGCATCACAATAACATCATTGTCGCAGTCCAGGCGCAACTCGCGCACCTTTTGGGTGTGGCCCGAATGCTCGCCTTTATGCCACAGGGATTGGCGCGAACGCGACCAGTATACCGCTTCGCCTTTGTCTGCGGTTTGCTGCAGGGATTCGCGATTCATCCAGGCCATCATCAGAATACGCCCGGTGTTTGCGTCCTGGGCAATGGCGGGCACCAGACCATCGGCATCCCACTTCACCTCATCCAGCCATTGGCTCACAACCGCACCTCAATGCCCGCAGCCTGCATCCGCTCTTTGGCCTGACCAACCGTGTATTCGCCAAAGTGGAAAATACTCGCTGCCAATACCGCGTCGGCCTTGCCTTTGGTCACGCCATCCACCAGGTGATCAAGATTACCCACGCCACCGGAAGCAATAATCGGCACATGCACCGCATCGGAAACGGCCCGCACCAGATCCAGATCAAAACCAGCCTTGGTGCCATCGCGGTCCATGCTGGTCAGCAGGATTTCACCCGCGCCCAGCGCGACCATTTTCTTGGCCCATTCCACTGCATCCAGCCCCGTCGGCTTGCGACCACCGTGGGTAAAAATTTCCCAGCGTTTTGGCTCGCCTTCGCCGCTGACTTTTTTGGCATCAATGGCGACCACGATGCATTGCGAACCAAATTTCTCTGCCGCTTCGCGCACAAATTCAGGATTGAACACCGCTGCGGTATTGATCGCGACCTTGTCGGCACCAGCATTGAGCATGCGGCGCACATCATCCACCTTGCGAATGCCACCACCCACAGTCAGTGGAATAAACACCTGCGAAGCCACTTGCTCAACCACGTGGACAATCGTCTCGCGATTGTCTGAACTGGCCGTAATATCGAGAAACGTGATTTCGTCTGCGCCCTGCTGATCATAACGACGTGCAATTTCCACCGGATCGCCAGCGTCACGAATATCAAGAAACTGCACGCCTTTTACAACGCGACCGTTGTCGACATCCAGGCAGGGAATAATGCGTTTGGCCAATCCCATGAAGTTTATTCGCCCAACGCCAATTTCTGTGCTTCGGCAAAATCCAGCGTGCCTTCATAAATCGCACGACCAGTAATCGCGCCCATGATACCTTCGCCTTCCACTGCCTTGAGCGCACGAATATCATCCAGATTGGTGATTCCGCCAGAGGCAATCACTGGAATGCGAATGGATTGCGCCAGTTTGACCGTCGCTTCAATGTTGACGCCATTCATCATGCCGTCGCGACTGATGTCAGTGTAGATAATGGAGTTCACGCCAATGTGTTCAAACCGCTGCGCCATGTCGATCACGTCGTGATTGGACAGTTTGGACCAGCCATCAATGGCCACTTTGCCATCTTTGGCATCCAGGCCAACGATAATGTGACTGGGAAATTCCAGGCAGAGATCTTCCACAAAATGCGGTGCATTCACAGCCTTGGTGCCGATGATGACGTACTGCACGCCCGAGTCCAAATACGCCTGCACAGTGTCTTCGTCGCGAATGCCGCCACCGACTTGCACCGGAACATCCGGGAATGCCTGACAAATACGTCTAATGACCTCGCCGTTAACGGGTTTACCAGCGAACGCACCATTCAGGTCCACCAGATGCAAACGTTTGGCACCGGCTTCAACCCAACGGGCAGCCACTTGCACCGGGTCATCACTGTACACCGTCGAGTCGTCCATCACACCCTGGCGCAAGCGAACACATTTCCCGTCTTTGAGATCAATCGCTGGAATGATCAGCATGACATTTCCTCTATTTCCTATGGTTTCCAATTGGCAAAATTTTCTAACAGCTTTAACCCGGCACTGGCGCTTTTCTCCGGGTGAAACTGCACAGCAAATACGTTATTACGAGTCGCCGCCGCCGCAAATTTCACACTGTAATCCGTTTGACCCGCGACCAAAGCGGCCTCGTCCAGCTGGACGTAATAACTGTGTACAAAATAAAAACGCGCATCCTGCTCTATGCCGGCCCACATCGGATGCTTGCCAGTTTGGTGAACCTGATTCCATCCCATGTGCGGCACCTTCAGGTGCTCACCATTCACATGCAAATCGTCACCAAAAAACTTCACATCCCCCGGCAGCAATCCCAGACAATCAATACCGCCATTTTCCTCGCTGTGACGCATCAATGCCTGCATGCCTACGCAAATTCCCAGCACCGGCTTGCCGCTGGCTACGGCATCACGTACTGCCTGATCGGCACCTTGGGCACGCATCGCCGCCATACAATCACGAATAGCACCAACACCGGGAAAGATCACCCGGTCTGCCTTGGCAATTTTGGCCACATCGTCGGTCACTATCACTTTGGTCTTGCCGGCCACCCGCTCGACTGCCTTGGCCGCGGAATGCAGATTGCCCATTCCATAGTCAATAATAGCAATGCTAGTCATGAGAATTACAGGCTGCCTTTGGTTGACGGAATAACGCCGGCCATGCGCTCGTCACGCTCGGTAGCCATGCGCACTGCGCGGCCAAATGCCTTGAAAATAGTTTCGGCAATATGGTGCGCATTGCGGCCACGAATTGCATCAATGTGCAGCGTCGCGCCGGCATGATTCACAAATCCCTGGAAAAATTCGTAAAACAGCTCGGTGTCAAACGAGCCAATGCTGGAACGGGTAAACTGGGCGTGAAATTCCAGGCCGGGACGACCAGAAAAATCAATCACCACCCGGCTCAGTGCCTCGTCCAACGGAACGTAGGCGTGACCGTAACGACGAATGCCTTTTTTGTCACCCAGCGCTTTGGCCACCGCCTGACCCAGGGTAATACCGATATCTTCCACCGTGTGATGGGCATCGATGTGCAAATCACCCTTGGCGACAATGTCCAGATCCATCATGCCGTGGCGAGCGATTTGATCCAGCATGTGCTCCAAAAACGGTACACCGGTTTTAAAATTGGCCTTGCCGGTGCCATCCAGATTCACACTGACACTGATCTGGGTTTCCAGCGTATCGCGTTTTACCGATGCGGTACGGTCTGCCATGTTCAACCTCGTCATTATGCGCGGCGCAATTGCGCCAGCGTCTCGTTCAATGCGTTCAAAAACTGAGCGTTCTCGTCACTCGTTCCCACGGTAACGCGCAGACAGCCGGATAGCAAGCCACCCTGCCCACTAAGATTCTTGATCAATACTTTGCGCTGCTTCAAGCCTTCAAACACCGCGGTTGCATCCACATCCTGCACGCGGAACAAAATAAAATTCGCCTGGGTGGGAAACACCTGCAGTCCGGCAGTAGCGCTGAGTGCTGCCACCAACTGGGCGCGGTCGGCGCAAATTTGCTGGGTTTGCAGATCAAACATGGTGCGATGGCGCAGGGCAAAATCTGCCGTAATCTGCGTCAACACATTGATGTTGTACGGCATGCGGACCTTGTCGAATTCACGAATCCAGTCCGGACTCGCAGCCATATAGCCCAGGCGCAGTCCCGCCAGACCCATTTTGGACACCGTACGCATCACCACCAGCTGCGGATAATTCGCCAGCTCATTCATGAAACTGTCGCCGGCGAACGCATGATAGGCTTCATCCAGCACCACCAAACCTGGTGCAGCCTCGATGATGCGTTTCACATCGTCGCGCTTAAACAAGTTACCGGTAGGATTGTTGGGGTAGGCAATAAACACGATCGCAGGCTGGTGGGTTTCAATCGCTTCCAGCATCGCCGGCATGTCCAGATTAAAATCCGCCTGCAAGGGCACGCCCACATAGCGCAAGCCGGTGAAACGGGAAATCATGTCATACATGACAAAGCCCGGCGCTGGCGCAAGCAAGGTACGACCCGGCGCAGTCACTGCCATCGCCATGATCTGGATCAGTTCATCCGAACCGTTGCCCAGCATAATTTCGGCACAGGCAGGAATGTTCATGCTGTGGCGCAGGCGCTGGCGCAAGGTGTTGGCGGCGGGATCGGGATAGCGGTTCAGCGGCGCGTTGCTCAGTTCGAACTGCCACTGGCTTTGCAGGTGATCCGACCAGCCATAGGGATTTTCCATGGCATCAAGTTTGACCATGCCATGTGCCGACGGCACATGGTAGGCAGAAATGGCGCGAACCTCGTCACGAACCCAGCGTTGAATCAAATCATTCATGACGTAATTTTTATCGGTGTATGCGGTACTCGGCGGAACGGGCGTGGGCCGTCAGGCTTTCTCCGCGCGCCAGTTTCGAGGCAATCTTACCCAGCTCGGAGGCGCCCTTGGCAGAGCACATGATCAAGCTGGACCGTTTTTGGAAATCGTACACGCCCAGCGGCGAGCTGAAACGCGCAGTGC
>Ga0224510_10000072_pt1 | contig 81497 bp, 68 predicted proteins | sample SF_May12_sed_USG_FD_170161 | JGI IMG/M metagenome (GOLD analysis project Ga0224510, IMG submission 170161) | Sediment microbial communities from San Francisco Bay, California, United States - SF_May12_sed_USGS_4_1 | ecosystem: Environmental > Aquatic > Marine > Sediment | place: USA: California... | reverse complement strand
TCAAAGTGCCAGTGCAAATCGCATACGCGCAGGCGCAAGGCACGACTCGCGGGCTGCATGCGCGTGGCAACCAGTGCTGCTGCGATATCCGCGTGCGGCACCACGGCCGACGATTCGAGCAGAGCGACCGCACTGCCACCGCGCGGCGATCCGTCCCCCCACAACGAAGCGGTCGGGTGGATGTCCAGGGCGGTGCAGCGCGCAACCAATGCCGCATCGACAGAGTCCACGGCGAAAACGCTGCCGGAGCCGTCGAGATTTGCAAGTTCCCCGGGCAGCAACGTATTCCACGTCCCGCCCCGGACTCGCTCGTCCAGGATCGTGTTGAAAATCAGGGAGCGCGCTGCGGACAACGCAATACTGCGTTTGGAACGCGACATGCGGCGACCTGCGAACAGCGTTTTGCCAAGTGACAGGTTGCCGCCGTCGCGGCCGAAGCGTTGCTCGCCAAAATAGTTGGGCACGCCTTGCGCTGCGATCAGCGCGAGGCGCTCGCTGAGGCGCGCCTCGTGTATCTGAATGTCCCCGGCACGCAGCGCAACTTTGAAATTGTTTCCAGTGTGCGCGCCGCGACGAAGTTTTCGGCTATGACGTCGGTGCGCGAGAATCGCAATACCGACTTCAGCGAATTCGTCCCAGCGTACATCCTTGCGATGACAAACACTGAACCACTGCCGAGTAATCGCATGCCGGTCTTTCATGCCAGCATAACCAACATCGCGCGCATTGATGCCACAGAATTTCGCCAGCCTTGCGGCGACCCAGCTGGTATTGGCACCGCTCTTTTCTATCCAGAGATACTCATGCTCACCGGCGCCATCGAGCGCGTATGAGAGATGCTCCATAACCTGGAAATCGGCTGGTTCGCGTCGAATCTCGACGTCAAGTCCGAGTCGATCGTAAGCGGTCGCCCACTCTGGAAGAGCCGGCACGGTTAGTTCCGGGAGAATTGTTGGATGAATAGCGGCATAATACCGGGCAACACCGACGGAGGAGCACTCACAATGCAAAGAATCCTGTTAGTCGCCGTCATTATTGCATTCTTCTCGCCAGCGTTCACAGCCGAGCTACCGATCGAGAGTTTTGGCCACATGCCCGTTATCGACCAGCCCTCGGTATCGCCAAGCGGCCAGTTCGTCGCTGCCGTACTGAACACGGGAGAGACGCCGGCCGTGGCGGTGGGACCGTTTGGCAGTACGGACATCAGCAAAATCCTGCAGTTGCAATACGCGGACGACCGGATTGAGTGGATCGAATGGGCTAACGATGAGCAGATACTGATCTCGGCCAGTTTCTCATCTGTGCTGAACTCAATTCGTTTTCGCCTGAACCGGCTGTACGTTGTCAATCGGGACGGCACGGATCTGCAACAGATTTCGCGCAGGTCCGATAAAGGTGTGACCCGGGATTCCTATTACGTTGACAAGGATCGGGTCATATCGTTCCTGCCGGACGAACCGAAGCATATTCTGCTCGAATTGTACGACCCTGCCGATAAGGCGACCTCGGTCTTCAAGGTCGATATCACCAGGAACAGATTCGACAAGCAGTTTGTTAACAAGTACCGGGTATCAACCTGGGTCGCGGACAACACTGGCCATGTCTCGCTCGGCATCGGCTACGACAAGGAAACGCGCTCTATCTGGTATCGCGAGCGGGGCCAGGACGAGTTTGCATTGCTGCATACACAAATCGTTGTTGCAGATGAGACATTCTGGCCGGTGTCGATTGCAAACGGCAAGGCGATTGTCATCAGTGACCACGAACTGGGGCGTGAGGCGCTGTGGTGGTACGACATTCAACGTGGCGAGTTTGACGAATTGCTGTTTGCCGCGGACGAATATGATGTGAACGCAGCGATTCTTGATCCGGAGAAACGGCAGGTTGTCGGTGCCGCCTATTACGATCACTTCCAGAGACGCCATTATTTTTCCGAGTCTGACGCAAATGTTCACCAGCTGGTAAGACAAAGTTTTTCTCAATTTGAAACCTTTGTGGAGAGTCGCAGCCGCGATTCGAGCCGCATGATCGTCTCGGCGCAACGCGATGATTCGCCAACCAAGTACTTCTGGCTGGACATCACGGCACAGAAAGCCGGCGCCTGGTTCAGCCAGTTTCCGGAACTGGAGGGCCAGCCGCTAACCAAGGTGACGCCGTACGAGTTCAATGCCCGCGACGGACTCAAGATCCGCGGCTATCTGACGATGCCGTCACGGGCGGACGGCAAGAAGCCGCCACTCGTCGTTTATCCGCACGGCGGACCACATGCACGCGATTACCAGTATTTCGATCCGATGCTGCAACTGTTTTCCAATCGCGGCTACGCCGTGCTGCAGGTCAACTTTCGTGGCTCGACCGGTTTCGGCTCGGCGTTTGAAGCGGCCGGCTACCGGCAATGGGGCGGCAAAATGCAGGACGACGTGTACGACGCCATAGCCTGGCTCAGGGCGCAGGACCTGGTCGACACAGAGCGCATGTGCGTTGTCGGCGCCAGCTACGGCGGCTACGTGGCGCTTACTGCGGCCTTCCAGCAACCCGAGGCATTCGCCTGCTTCGTCAGTATGGCCGGAGTCAGCGACCTGCCCGCCCAGGTACTCGCGGAATCCTACTGGGATACCGGGCGGATTGTCGCCTACAAGGTCATAGGTGATATTTCGGACAATGAGCAGAAACGCGAGCTGAATCTCGCATCACCCGTTCAGAACATCAGCGCGATCAAGCGGCCGGTACTGGTAATCCACGGCGACCGCGATACCCAGGTGCGGATCACGCAGTCAGTCGACTTTGTAAGAAAGGCGACCGGCAATGACTATTTTGGCAACCCCAATGAACCGCAATTCCCGCTTGAATACATCGAGCTGCCATTTGGCACCCATTACCTCGACGACAACAGGAATCGTCTCGCGACATTTAAAGCGGTGGATGAGTTCCTGCGTAAATACCTTAACTAGGGAACTGCCATGAACAGGCTCATTGCCATACCCGGGGTCGCATTAGGAATGTTCGTCTTCCTGGGCACAGCGGCAGCCGAACTGCCATCGGCAAGTTTTGGCCAGATTCCCGCGATTGAGAAACCCGAGCTGTCGCCCGATGGCCGCTATATCGCGGCGGTAATGAACACGGGTGAGTTTCCCGCCGTTGTCACAGCCGAATTCGGCAGCCAGGAACTGACGACAATCCTGCGACTCAATCACTCGAACGATCGGATCGCGGCGGTCCAATGGGCTAACGATGATCGACTGATCGTAACTGTGAACTATACCGACCGTTATCAGGGCAAGCGGCTGCAACGACACCAGTTACACGCAGTCAACCGGGACGGCAGCGAACCAACCAACCTGATATGGGGTGTAACCACGCCTGGCGATCCGACCAGATTCGATACTCGTCGGCCTGAGCATGGTCGCTTGCTCTCCTTGCTACCGGCCGAATCGGACCGAGTACTGATCGAACTGTTCGAGTCACGCACCAGTAGCCGGCATGTCTACAAGCTGAACATTTACGATAATCGCTACGAAAAGCAACTGCTGGGTGCCGGCGAAGCACAGCTCTGGATACTGGATACCAACGCCAATCCCGTGCTCAACATTCAGCCGGAATTTCGCCGCAAGCTATTCGTACATGAGTATCGCGACTTCGCTACCAAGGACTGGATTGAATACAAACTCGAGCCCTATGAGAGTCGGGAATTGTTTCTGCCCGTGCTTGTCAATGGCGGCAGGGCCGTGGTCTGGAGCGGCCGCGAAGCGGGCTTCGTCAGTTTGTGGGACTACGACTTCGAAGCCCAGACGTTCGGCCCGCGAATCTTTGGCACTGATTCCTACGACCTGGCCAACGTGATCTGGGACTACGATCACGAGCACATTATTGGTGCCAGCTACATCGCCGATAAATTCGAGCAGGTCTTTTTCGAATCAAAGTACACGACCTTGCAACAAGCTGCGAAATCCGTGCTGCCGGATTTTGACGTATCCATCGCGAGCATGAGCGGGGATGCGTCGCGAATTATCGTAACGGCAAGCAGAAGCGACTCGCCGCCAAAATACTTGTGGATCGATTTCGAATCCAAGGCGGCCGGCGTCTGGTTCAGTGAATATCCGCAGCTCGAATCTGTCGCGCTGCGCGAGACCGAAACTATTTCCTTCGTCGCCGCTGATGGCACCTCGCTTACCGGTTACCTGACACTGCCGGCTTCACTGGACGGGGATTTACCAGCACTGCTCGTTTACGCACACGTATGACGGCATCGACTGGCTGGCTGAACAGGACACTGTCGACACCACGAAGGCTTGCATCCTCGGAATTGGCTATGGCGGCTTCGTTGCGCTGACTGCTGCGCACCAGGCTCGATCGTGCATCCGCCGTATTCAATGTCGACCGCATCTCGGTGCCAACGCTGCTCGTGCACGGCGAGTACGATTCGGAAGTGGCGTTCGATCAGTTCACCGATTTTCGCGCCAAGGCCAGCCGCAGCAAATCGGGCGCAACGACGCGCAATCGGGATTTTCAGTTTGTCGAGCTGGAAATGGGTACCCACGACATCGACAGCAATAACAACCGGCAGCGTGCGTACGAGTCCGTTGACCGGTTCCTCAAGAGGCACCTGAATTAGGCAGCCTGGCAGGGAGACTCAGGACGTACCGGGTGACGGCACAACCTGAAAAAACGTTTCCCTGGCGCCGATCATGCCGAGGTCGGTTCGCGCGCGTTCTTCAGCTGCCTCGGAGCTCTGCTTGAGATTAATGACTTCAGCTTCGAGTGCCTGGTTGCGACGTGATAACTGTTCGTTCTGGGCGCGTTGCTCGGCAACCGCCGCGCGTAAATTCCGGGTCTTGGCGAAACCGGCATCGGCAAACCACAGCTGCGCCTGCAAGGCCAGTGCGACCGACGCAAGTGCAACCAATAACAAGCGATTTGTTCCCAAGTGGATCCCCAATTCCGCTCGCAACTACTTAGGATTCACGCTGATACTGAGAATGCCGTTCTGCCCGCATACCCGGCATCAGTACCGAGTTCCTCTTCAATACGCAACAACTGGTTGTACTTGGCGATTCGATCCGAGCGTGACAAGGACCCGGTCTTGATCTGCGTCGCCAGCGTGCCAACTGCGATATCCGCTATCGTGCTATCCGAGGTCTCCCCGGACCGGTGCGATATCACTGCTGCGTAGCCTGCGTCTCCCGCCATAGTAATTGCATCAAGAGTTTCGCTTAAGGTACCGATTTGGTTAGGTTTTATCAAGATGGCGTTAGCTATATTTTGGGCGATGCCGCGAGCCAGGATCTGCGTGTTGGTGACGAACAGATCATCCCCGACGAGCTGTACCCGGTCACCGATCTCGCGGCTCAGCAGCTGCCAGCCGTCCCAGTCGCTTTCGTCCATGCCATCTTCGATGGTGATGATCGAATAACTGTCGGCGAGTTCCTTGAGAAAGGCCGTGAATCCCGCCGCATCGAATTGTCGCCCTTCCGACTCCAGCGTGTAGACACCGTTTTCATAAAATTCCGAACTCGCGACGTCGAGACCCAGCAGGATATCCTCGCCGGCACGAAAACCTGCCTTGTCGATTGCCACCATGATGGTATCAAGTGCTGCCCGATTGGACGGCAGATCCGGCGCAAAACCGCCTTCATCGCCCACCGCGGTATTCAAGTCTCTGGCTTTCAATACACTCTTCAGGGCGTGAAATATTTCTGCGCCATAGCGCAGTGCCTCGCGGAAATTGGGCGCACCGACCGGCAGGATCATGAATTCCTGGATATCGACGCTGTTATCGGCGTGCGCGCCGCCATTGATGATGTTCATCATCGGTACCGGCATGGTTGTACTGTCGCCAAGGTGACGAAACAGCGATATCCGCTTTGATTGCGCCTCTGCCTTCGCGGCCGCGAGTGAAATCGCCAGCAAGGCATTGGCACCGAGCCGGCTCTTGTTGGCGCTGCCGTCCAGCTCGATCATGCATTGGTCGAGCGCGCGCTGGTTTTCGAATTCACGAGCCAGTACCGCATTGCGCAGCACGCCGTTCACATTGCTGACGGCCTGCAATACTCCCTTGCCGAGGTAACGCGACTTGTCGCCGTCCCGGAGTTCAACGGCCTCGCGGGTACCGGTAGATGCGCCCGACGGCACGCCCGCGCGCCCTGTACTGCCATCCGCCAACGTTACATCGGCCTCAACCGTGGGATTCCCTCGCGAGTCGAGAATTTCCCGGCCGCGCACATCAGTAATCTTGATCATTTTTACTCCGAGTTCGGAACCCCGAGGCCGTAGGCAGCCTCGAGAAAGTCACCTTGCTTGACCGTGGCATCGATCGCCACGAGTGTTTCCAACAGTGCCGCCATCCTGCCAAGCGGCCAGGCATTCGGTCCATCGCTGAGCGCTTTGGCCGGATCCGGGTGCGTTTCCATGAAAAGGCCGGCTACGCCGGCTGCGGTGGCTGCACGCGCGAGCACCGGGATGAACTCCCGCTGCCCGCCTGACGATGAACCCTGCCCGCCCGGCAGTTGTACCGAATGGGTCGCATCGAATACCACCGGGCAACCGGTGCCGCGCAAAATCGCCAGGCTGCGCATGTCCGACACCAGGTTGTTGTAGCCAAACGAAAAGCCGCGCTCACAGACCAGGATGTCGTTATTGCCGGTCGACTTTGCCTTGTGCACCACATTTTGCATTTCCCAGGGTGACAGGAATTGGCCTTTTTTGATATTCACCGGGCGGCCCGCACTCACGGCGCGCAGAATGAAATTGGTCTGGCGGCACAGGAACGCAGGTGTCTGCAGTACGTCGACAACGGAAGCCACCTCGTCCATGGGCGTGTCCTCGTGCACATCCGTCAAAATCGGGACGCCGACCTGGCGTTTCACCTCGGCGAGAATTCGCAGCCCCTCATCCATGCCGGGGCCACGAAAGCCGTCGCATGAACTGCGATTGGCCTTGTCGAACGACGATTTGTAAATAAACGGAATTCCAAGGCCGTCACAAATCTCCTTCAACGTGCCCGCCGTATCGATCGCCATCACCTCGCTTTCCACCACGCAGGTACCGGCGATCAGGAAGATCCTGCGCTCATTGCCGGCGTCAAAGCCGCATAGCTTCATGCTTCCCGCACCTTGGGCAATACGCCCTCGTGGTGATGCCGCGCGGCCGTAATGAAGCCGGTGAATAACGGGTGCCCGTCGCGCGGATTGGAGGTGAATTCAGGGTGAAACTGGCTCGCCAGGAACCAGGGATGGCCGGGAATCTCGACCATCTCGACCAGGTCATCCACCGAAGTACCGGAAAAACGCAGGCCGGCCTTTTCCAGTCGCGCCCGGTAATTGTTGTTCACCTCATAGCGGTGACGGTGGCGCTCTTCAATCTGTGTCGCGCCATAACTCTGTGCCGCCAGCGAGCCTTTGGCCAGGGTCACCGGCTGCGCCCCAAGCCGCATGGTACCGCCCAGGTGCGACGCCTCATCGCGTTGCTCAACCTGGCCGCTGCCGGTCTGCCATTCGGTTATCAGGGCGACCACCGGATGCGGTGTATCCTTGTTGAATTCCGTACTCATGGCGCCTTTAAGCCCTGCCAGGTTGCGCGCTGCCTCGATCACCGCAACCTGCATACCGAGGCAGATACCGAGATATGGCACGCCGTTTTCCCGTGCAAAGCGCACGGTCTCGATCTTGCCCTCGATGCCACGGTCGCCAAAGCCGCCCGGCACCACGATACCGTCCATGCCACGCAGGCACTCCGTACCCTGAAGTTCGATGTGCCGCGATTCAATGAAATGAATGTTGACCCGCGTGCGCGTGTGAATGCCGCCGTGCTGCAACGCCTCAACCAGCGACATGTAGGAATCCTTGAGATCCATGTATTTACCAACCATGGCGATATCGACTTCGCTGCTGGGATTCTGCTTGGCCTCGACGATCGCATCCCATTCGCTGAGATCGGCCGGCGGCAGGTCCAGCCCGAGTTGCCGCGCGACGATTTCATCCAGGCCCTGCTCATGCATCATGCCGGGAATCTTGTACAGGTCGTCCGCATCATAGGCGGAAATGACCGCTTTTTGCTGCACATTGGTAAACAACGCGATCTTCTTGCGTTGTTCCAGCGGCAGTGGCTGTTCCGAGCGGCAGACAAGAATATCGGGCTGAATGCCGATGGAACGGAGTTCCTTCACCGAGTGCTGGGTCGGCTTGGTCTTGATCTCGGACGCGGTAGAAATATAGGGCACCAGTGTCAGGTGCACATACACAACCCGATCATGGCCGAGTTCGACTCCCATTTGCCGGATCGCCTCGAGAAACGGCAGGGATTCGATGTCGCCGACCGTACCGCCAATCTCGACCAGGCAAATATCGGCATCGCCGGCACCTTTCTCGACACTGCGCTTGATCTCGTCGGTGATGTGCGGAATTACCTGCACCGTGGCACCGAGATAATCGCCGCGGCGTTCCTTGCGGATAACCGTTTCGTAGATGCGGCCGGTGGTGAAATTGCTGTGACGCCCGCCTTTGGCGGTTCTCACGAAGCGCTCATAGTGGCCAAGGTCGAGGTCCGTTTCGGTGCCGTCGTGGGTGACAAACACCTCGCCGTGCTGGAACGGGCTCATGGTGCCAGGGTCGACATTAATGTAGGGATCAAGCTTGATCATACTGATCTTCAGGCCGCGCGCCTCGAGAATTGCTCCGAGGCACGCCGAGGTGATCCCCTTGCCAAGCGAGGAAACCACGCCGCCGGTGATGAAAACGTACGATGTCATAAGCGAACACCAAGGCAAGGACCGCCACAAATAACAAAGGGCTGGATCAAAGCACCGTACTGGCGAAGTGCTTTTTTCCAACCCTTGGAATTGCATGCCGTCGTTGGACTAAAGACGGCTTTAGACGTTAACAGAACACCTGCGGCGAAACAATCAAAGACTAGTGAATCGACGGTCGATTTTCCCAGCGAACTGCCACCCCCGGCTGGCTCGCCGCGCCAGCCGCAAGCCACAGGTCCGCGACCGCCACGAGTTCACCGCCCGAGTACAACAACGGGATGCGATCACGCATCCAGGGCACGATGCCCGCCTCTTGAAGTAATTTCTTGAGTTTCCTCGTATGGGCCTGGCCCATTGGCCTGAATTTTTCGCCACCGCGACGAAAGCGCAGCTCAAGTCCACTTCGGACCAGCGCCTCTGACAGCCCTTCTGGCGCACCGGCCTCGAGGTGCAGCGTACCCAGGCCCGATGCCAGCAGCAGGCGGTCGCCACCGCCAAAATCGCCCGGGATGTCGGGCACAGGAGGCAGCTCGCCTTGCAGCAGATACAAATGCTCGCGATAGCGCCGAACCTGCCCGCCTTCCCAGCCAACGCAAGGCTCGGCATCCTCGCGTGCCGGCAGGACAGTGTCGAGCACCTGTTGCAAGCGCGCCTCGCTCGGAGTCGGCAGGCCCTGCTGACGAATCAGGTAACGCAGTACGTTGCGCTGCCGTACCGCGGATAAACGGCGCAGCGCATCGATGCGCAGCCGATCGTAACCGGCATGAACAGCAATGGCGTCCATCGCAGCGAGATCATCCAGCAATAAAACCGCATCGCCCGCGATCCGGCCGCTGCGCTGCAAACAGGCAACCGCGTCGGGCCAGCGCGACTTGAGCCGCGGCAGAATTTCGTGCCGCAGAAAGTTGCGGTCGCGGAGCTGGTCTGCATTGCTCGGGTCGTCGATCCAGGTTAGTTGCTGCTCGGCAGCATAGGCCCGCAGGTCACTCCGCGAGTAAGACAGCAATGGACGGACCAGCCAGCCATCAGCAAATGGCCGCAAAGCGCCGATTCCCGCCAGGCCCATAGGGCCGGCGCCGCGCAGCAGGTTCAGCAGCAGAGTTTCGGCCTGGTCATCCCGGTGATGCGCACTCAGCAACCAGTCGCCCGGCTGGATCAACGGTCCAAGAGCCCGGTAACGTGCATCCCGGGCCGCGGCCTCGAGCCCCTGGCCGCCGGCCAGATCCACGCATACCTGCTCAACGCGGAATTCGACGCCGAGCGCCTCGGCCACGGCGCGACAATGTTGGCTCCACTCGTCTGCCGCCGATTGCAGGCCATGATTGATGTGTACCGCCAGCAACGCGACCTTGTGCTCTGCGGCAGTCATTGCCAGCGCATGCAACAGCACCGTTGAATCGAGGCCACCGCTGAAGGCGACCAGGTAACGCCGCGGCGGACCCGCTGATGCTGCATGTGCCGCGAGTATTTGCAGCAGGGAGGCGCTGCTGAGCGTCACGCGCCCTTGAACTTGCCGAAACTGGCCAATCGTTGCTGCCGCTGCTGCAGCAATTCTTTCACTGACAATTGATCCATTTCCGCGAGGTATTTCTGCAGCGCATTGCGAATAACCTCGGCCGTGGCCGCCGGGTCGCGGTGCGCGCCGCCCAGCGGTTCCGTAAGTACCTGGTCAACCAGGCCGAACTCGTTCAGGTGTGTTGCCGTAATGCGCATCGCTTCGGCCGCTTCCTCGGCGCGCTCGGCACTTTTCCAGAGGATCGAGGCGCAGCCCTCAGGTGATATGACCGAATAGATGCTGTACTGCAACATCAGCAGGCGATCCGATACGCCGATAGCCAATGCGCCACCCGATCCGCCCTCGCCAATTACGACGCTGATGATCGGTGTCTTCAGTCCGGCCATGAGGTAAAGGCAATACGCGATCGCCTCACTCTGGCCGCGTTCTTCGGCACCAATTCCGGGGTAGGCGCCAGGTGTATCGATAAACGTCACGATCGGCAGCGAAAATTTTTCTGCCAGGCGCATCAGGCGCTGCGCTTTCCGGTAGCCTTCTGGTTTTGGCATGCCATAGTTGCGGCGCACACGTTCCTTGGTATCGCGGCCTTTCTGGTGGCCGATAATCATGACCGCACGGCCATCAAGCCGGCCAACGCCGCCGATGATTGCGGGGTCATCCGCATACATGCGATCGCCATGCAACTCCTGGAAGTCCGGCATGATCAGGCCCAGGTAGTCGAGCGTGTAGGGGCGCGCCGGGTGGCGTGCGACCTGCGCGGTCTGCCAGGCGCTGAGCTTCGCAAAAATGCTCCTGGTACGCGCTTCGCTCTTCGCTTTGAGCCTGGCCACTTCGTCATTTATGTTTATTTCGGAATCGACACCGACAAAGCGCAACTCCTCGATTTTAGCTTCGAGTTCCGCTATAGGTTGTTCAAAATCCAGAAATTTCATGTCCATAGGAATACGTGACTCGGGGCCGGAGGATCGACTCTACATGATTTCCCGGCCAGGTGCGTAGAGCAGCCGGACATTATTGCTGCCCAGTAGCTCGGTCAGCTGATCGCGCAATTCGCGGCTCGGCCGGACCGACCATTCCGGCCCAAGACTGAGCCTGGCGGCCGCACTGTCGCCAACATACTGGATCGCGACATCGCAAGCGCCATCGCGGTAAGGCAGCAATACATCGTGCAGTCGGCTGAGCAACTGTCTGCCCCGGCCGTTTGGCGCAATGCACAGCAACAATCCTTTGGCGCGCGACTCGATGACGTTGTCGATCAGCAAAGCGTTCTTGCAATTGACTGTCCAGCCACCCTGAAAATCGTCATAACGCAGCGGGCCGCTGATGACCACGATTTCATCTTTCACCAGCAGGTGCCGAAACTCCTGGAATGCTTCGTTAAACAGGCTGACTTCCATGCGCGCCGTATCGTCGTCGAGCACCACGCTGATGCGGTTGCCACGCTTGCGTATCTCCGAAACCAGGCCGGCGACGGTTACCTCGCGGCGCGCCTGGCTGTAGTCGCGTTCACCACGGGTATTCTGCGGCGCAGGCTCGGCGATCAGGTCGGCGAGGCAGCCATCCACGAAATACATCGCGTCTGCGCGCACTGCATCGAATGGATGGCCGGCCAGGTACAGGCCCAGCGCTTCCTTCTCATTGTTCAGCCGCTCGCGGTCGGTCCACTCCGGCACTGTCAGCACAAGCTGTCCCGCTGCATCCTTGACTGTCGCAGTCGGTACATGTCCCTCAAGCTGCAAGCCAAACATGTCGTTTTGCCCCGCGGCAGCCGCCCGCGCCGCCTGGTCGGCACTCGCCATCGCTTCGTCGAGTTGCTCACTTAAACCCCGCCTCGATAGCCCAAACTCGTCCATCGCACCGGACTTGATCATTGCCAGTACTGCGCGCCGGTTTATCTTGTCGTGGTCAACGCGGCGGCAGAATTCAACCAGCCCACTAAACGGTCCACGCGACTCGCGCTCGGCGATCACGGCTTCGACCACGGCCCTGCCCACGCCCTTGATGGCGCCCAGTCCGTACAGGATGCTGTGCTTGTCGGCGACGCTGAAGGCATAAGCCGACTTATTGATCGCAGGCGCAATCAGCTTGAGGTTCTGCTTGCGGCAATCATCCTTCAGCGTCACCAGGCGATCGGTGTTATCCAGCTCGGCACTCATGACCGCAGCCATAAATTCCGCCGGATAGTGCGCCTTGAGGTAGGCGGTCTGGTAGGCAAGTACTGCGTATGCCGCCGAGTGCGACTTGTTGAAGCCGTAACCGGCAAACTTTTCCATCAAATCGAATATCCGTGTCGCCGTATGTTCCGCGACACCTCTCTCGGTAGCGCCCTGCACGAAAATTTCCCGCTGCAGTGCCATTTCCTCGGGCTTTTTCTTGCCCATTGCACGCCGCAACAGGTCTGCACCGCCGAGCGTGTAACCGGCCAGCAACTGCGCAATCTGCATCACCTGTTCCTGATACAGGATTACGCCGTAAGTCTCCTCGAGCAAAGGTTTGAGGTCCGGATGCAGGTAGTCGATTTCGCCCTGGTTGGCCGAATGCCGCCGCGCGATGAAGTCGTCCACCATGCCCGACTGCAAGGGACCAGGCCGGAACAGCGCCACCAGTGCGACCAGGTCGTCAAACCGATCCGGTCGCATGCGCTTGATCAGGTCGCGCATGCCGCTGGACTCGAGCTGGAAGACCGCGGCAGTTTGCGTACTTCGCAATAACGCAAAAGTATCAGCGTCATTGGGCGGAATTCGATCGATGTCGAAATCGGCATTCGCGTGCGTCGCATTAATAATGCGCTCCGCCCAATTGATGATGGTAAGTGTCCTGAGGCCAAGGAAGTCGAACTTGACCAGGCCGATCGCCTCAACGTCGTCCTTGTCAAGCTGCGTAATGATCTGAGTGCCGCCGTCTTCGCAGTACAGTGCAGTGAAATCGGTCAGTTGTCCGGGAGCGATCACCACTCCGCCGGCGTGCTTGCCGGCATTACGTGCCAATCCTTCAAGCGATTTCGCAAGATCAATAATCGCCTCCACTTCCTCGTCGTCCCGGTACATGCTGGCGAGTTCTTCCGACTGTTCCAGCGCCTTATCCAGGGTCATGCCAATTTCGAAGGGCACCAGTTTCGCAATGCGATCGACGAAACCATAGGGTTGTCCGAGCACACGGCCGCAATCACGAATCACAGCTCTTGCCGCCATGGTGCCGAAAGTAATGATTTGCGCAACGCGATCGCGCCCGTATCGATCTGCCACGTATTCGATCACCCGGTCTCGCCCCTCCATACAGAAGTCGACGTCGAAGTCGGGCATCGACACTCGTTCCGGGTTAAGGAAGCGCTCAAACAGCAGGTCGTGCGCCAGCGGATCCAGATCCGTGATGCCGAGCACCCAGGCAACCAGCGAACCCGCGCCTGAGCCTCGTCCCGGGCCGACCGGGATATCGTTGTCGCGCGCCCAGCGTATGAAGTCGGCGACAATCAGGAAGTAACCGGCAAAGCCCATGCCGCCGATGACTTGCAGCTCGGACTGCAGGCGCTCTAGGTACGGCGCGCTGCTGGCTGCGTGCTCCGACGAGGGAATAGCGCCGACGCGATAAATCTCCGCGAGCCTGGATTGCAAGCCACGGCTCGCCTGCGCAGCCAGGTACTGCGCTTCGGTCTGTCCTTCCGGAATCGGAAATGCGGGCAATGCGCTGTTGCCAAATTCCAGGTCCAGGCTGCAGCGTCGCGCGATCTCGACTGCGTTTTCGATCGCCGCCGGTACGTCGGCAAACAACTCGATCATCTTGGCCGAACTTCTGAGGTACTGGTTGTCACTGTAATTGCGCGGCCGGTCCGGGTCCGCCAGGCCGCGCCCTTCGCGAATGCAAACTCGCGCCTCGTGGGACTGGAATTCGTCGCGACTGATGAATCGCACGTCATTGCTGGCAACCACTGCGACACCCTCGGCGCCCGCCAGCCGGATACTCGCACGTGCACAGTCCTCCTCACCGGGGCGACCGGTTCGAATCAACTCGAGGTAGTAACGATCACCGAACAGCTCGCGCCACGCAGCCAATCGATTGCGGGCCGCGTCCTCGTGGCCCAGGAGCAACGCGCGTCCGACGTCACCGTGCATGCCGCCTGACAGCGCAATCAGACCCTTACAGCTGCTGCGATCCAGCCATTCACGGCGGGCCCGCGGCTCTCCTCGAACCTGGCCTTCAAGATAGCAGCGGCTCACAAGCCGTGTCAGGTTGCGATAGCCGACGGTGTCCTGGCACAACAAAACGAGATGAAAGGGCCGCTCCGGCTCGTCGTCGTTGCTGATCCTGAGATCGACACCAATTAACGGCTTGATGCCGGCGGCAACGGCTTTTTTGTAGAACTTGACCATGCCAAACAGATTGTTCAGGTCGGTCATTGCAACCGCCGGCATGCCGTCGGCGACGCAGTGTTGCATGAGTTCCGGAATACGAACTGTGCTGTCCTGCAGCGAAAACTCGGTGTGCAAATGCAGGTGCACAAATGGCGTCGCCGTCACATAGCCATCCTTACCGGCGCGAAACTCTGCCGATGGTGTTCGCAGGGACCGTGCTGCCGCAGGCGCATGCGGTGCACCGCGGTTCCGTAACCCTTGTGGCGCGCAAATTCGTAGGCCGGATACAACTGATCGATCTCGCACATGATTCGATCGCGGGTCGTTTTCGCAATAATCGAGGCCGCGCTGATAGCGGCCACCTTGTCGTCGCCGCCGACGATGGCCTCACCGCGCAACCAGCGGTAGCCGATAAGCAAGTCCGGCAAGCGGTTGCCGTCCACCTGTACCGCTGCCGGCACAATCGCAAGGCCGAGCAAGGCCCTGCGCATCGCCAGCATCGTGGCCCGCAGGATATTTAGCACGTCTATCTCGGCTGGGTCTGCCCACGCCACCGACCAGGCTGTGGCGTTGACGCGGATGGCAGCCGCCAGTTCTTCGCGCCGTGCTGCGGACAACTTTTTCGAATCCGCCAGCCCTGCGATTGGCCGCGCCGGATCGAGAATCACGGCCGCAGCAACCACCGGGCCCGCGAGCGGGCCGCGGCCGGCTTCGTCGACCCCGGCGATGGGGCCATCAGATTGAAATAGCAGTCCTTGCAGCATTACGGCGTCGGATGGTGTTGCCCGGTCCTGGTTGCGAGATCGATTACTGCGTCGGCGGCACGGCGATCCGCATCGAGCGCAAGTTCCACACGCAGTTTAGCAAATCGACCGGCAATCGCCGCTCGCCGTTCGGGGTCCGCAAGCATGGCCTGTACCGCCGCCGCCACCGCATCCGGAGTCACCGCCCATTGAATCAGTTCCGGCACCAGCGGCTCCTCGGTCAGCAGGTTCGGCAAGGTGAAATACGGCGTCTTCACCAGGCCGAAAATATCGAGGATTCGGGCGGTTATTTCAGCAACACGATACGCTGCCACCATTGGCTTGCACAACAGCGCAGACTCCAGCGCAGCGGTGCCTGAGGCCAGCAGCACGACATGCGCAGCGGACATCGCCTCGATCGAATCCCCGTCAATCAGTGTAAAGCGGTCGCGCATGCCGGCGGCCGCAATCTGGGCTTCGATCAATGGCCGCAGCCGTGGTGCGGCAACCGGCGTAACAAACCGCAACTGCTCGTCGGACTGCGCGAGGATAGCCGCTGCGGCCACGAATACCGGGCCAAGCCGCGTCACCTCGCTCTTGCGGCTGCCAGGCAACACCGCAATAACCGTTCGACCATCAAGGTCAAGGATGCGACGCGCTGACTCCGCATCGATATCAGTCGCCAGGTGATCTGCCTTGGGGTGACCGACAAATACGGCATCAACGCCCTGTGCATCGAGAATTTTTTTCTCGAACGGCAGGATGCAGAGTACACGATCCGCTGCCTTGCGAATCGTTTTGATGCGACCGGCGCGCCATGCCCATATCGACGGGCAGACGTAATGCACCGTAGGTATGCCCGACTTGCGCAACGCCTTTTCCAGTCCAAGATTAAAGTCCGGCGCATCAATGCCGACAAACACATCCGGCGGTGACGCCTGCCACCGCCTGGTCAGTGCGCGGCGCAGCCGCAGCAGTTTTGGTATTTCAGCCAGCGGTTCGATCAGCCCCATCACCGCAAGCGACTCGCTATCGGCAAGCCGTTCGCAACCGGCCGCGATCATGGCCGGACCAGCAACGCCCTGAAATTGGGCACCCGGAATCTTCTCGCGTACGGCACGAATCAGGCCGGCGCCGAGCAAATCGCCGGAGGCTTCACCAGCAACCAGGGCAATACGCATTTCGACTAGCGAACTATGCCGCGCTCGGACATGCGCAGCGAAGCAATAAGAATGCCGAGTTCGGGCTGTGTTGGCAGCCGCTGTTCAAGTTCAGCGATCGCCTCGGTTAATTTCAGACCATCACGATAAACGAGGCGGTACGCGTTCTTTATGTTTCGAAGCTGATCGGCATCGAAGCCTCGCCGTTTCAGGCCTTCGCTATTGATACCGCGTGGTACGCCGGGATTTCCCGAGACCATGACGTAGGCCGGAACATCGCGATTGATGCCGGTATACATGCCAAGAAACGCATGCGCGCCAATATGACAGAACTGGTGTGCGCCGGAAAAGCCGCCCATTATCACCCAGTCGCCAACGTGCACATGTCCAGCCAAAGTGGTGTTATTGGCCATGATCGTGTGACTGCCGATCCGGCAGTCGTGCGCAATATGCACGTACGCCATGATCCAGTTGTCATCACCGAGAGTTGTCAGTCCCTGGTCCTGAATCGTGCCACGACTGATCGTGCAGAATTCGCGAATCGTATTGTGATCGCCAATAGTCAGTCGTGTCGGTTCATTGGCGTATTTCTTGTCCTGGGGATCGTCGCCTATCGACGCAAATTGATAGATATGGTTGTGCTTGCCAATAACGGTCGGGCCGCTGACAACTACGTGTGAATCGATACAAGTGCCACTGCCAATCTCGACATTGTCGCCAATGATGGCATAGGCGCCGATCTCGACGTCATCCGCAATTTTCGCACTGCCAGACACGATTGCAGTTGCATGAATCACGACTCGCGTTTCTCCAGTTTGCTGATGCGCTCGATCAAATTGCCCAGCCGCCGGATCCGGGCCACGATGCGATTCCATTCATTGACAGGCTCGGACGGGAAAGCAGAGCTGTATACGCCGGGCTGCGTGATGCTCTTGGTAATCAGTCCCTTGCCATTTACGATCACATCGTCGCAGATCGTAAGGTGGCCGGCCACACCGGACTGGCCGCCGAACATGCAGCGCTGACCAATGGTCACGCTGCCGGAAAAACCACATTGCCCCGCAATGGCGGTATGTGCGCCAATCTTGACGTTGTGCGCTACGTGCACCAGGTTATCGATGCGTACGCCGTCGCCAATCACTGTGTCTTCCAGCGCGCCAAGGTCGATGGCTGAGTTGGCACCGACTTCCACATCGTCGCCGACGCGTACTCCGCCCAGTTGCGGCACCTTGACCCAGCCCTGGGGCGTCATTGCATTGCCAAACCCGTCGGAACCAATTACCACGCCCGGGTGCAGTATAAAACGATTACCAATCGTAACCCTGCTCACTACCGTAACGTTCGCCAGCATCCTGCCGTTGCTACCGATCCTGCAGTCATCGCCGATGATACAGCCAGGCGCAATGTACGTGTGGTCACCAATGATCGAGCGCTCGCCGATGCAAACATGTGCAGAGATTTGTGCGGAAGGTGAAATGCGAGCGCTCGCGGCAAGCTCAGCCGATCGATGGATGCCGGGCTCGATAGCCGGCGGCGGATACAGAAAGTCGGCGATACGCGCATAGCACGCATACGGATTTTCATGGACCAGGCTTGCTGTCGGACAGTCCTTCGCATCGGCCGCCCTGACGATAACGGCAGCTGCCCTGGTAGTCGCCAGCTGCTGCTTGAATGCAGCACCCGAGAGAAAGCTCAGCGCGTCCGGACCGGCACTGCCAAGCGAGGCGACAGATGCGATCTGCACCTCGGCGTCACCCAACAACTTGCAGTCGAATTGCCTGGCGAGTTCTCCGAGACGGATTGGCATTACTGGAGCCACAAATCCGGCCAACCTGGCAACGCCGATACTAACGTGCGCCTGTGGCCTGGAAATTCGCTTCGACGGCCTGCAGCACAGCCGGTGTAATATTCACCGCCGTGCTTGCGAACAAAACGCCATCCCCCACGATAAGATCGTAGCCTTCCTGCTGCGCATAGTCCTGCACTTCCTTGAGCAGCGCGCGCTGCAGTTTGCCGAGTTCCTCATTCTGTCGCAGATTCAGGTCTTCGCGAAACTCAGTCTGCAAACGTGTAACTTCACGTTGCAGGTCGCGCAAGTCCTTCTCTGCATTGCGTCGCTCGGTCTCTCCCATCACGGCCGCATCTTTTTGCGCCTTCGCCTGCAGGTCCTCGAATTCCTTCTGCTTCGCAATGAACTCGCGTTGCCTTGGTGCAAACTCTTCCTGCAGCGCATCCATTGCCGATTTTGTTTGTGGTGCCTGTTCCATCAGCGCCTGAATGTTCACAACGCCAATGCGAAGATTCTGTGCATCGGCCGGCAATGCAAACCCGGCGATCAACGCAATCCCAATAAATACCGAAACACCTTTCTTTACAAAACTCATATTAAATTCCATTCCTTAAAACGCTTGTCCAATGGAGAACTGGAATCGTTCCAGCTCATCTTTGTAGTACCTGTCGTTGCCTGCATACTCGTTCAGCGGGAACGCATAGCTGAATCGGAACAATCCCATCGGGGACAGCCATTGTACGCCAATACCTACCGACGCACGCAGTTCGTCGAAGTCCGGCTTGTATTCTACCGGCGATCCCAGCTTGTCCGTGAAATTGACCTCGCCGGTATTAAAAACGTTGCCGAGATCGTAGAACAGGCTCGCCCGGGCCTGGGTCGCGAACTTTTGCGGCAGCGGCAGTATAAGCTCTAACTGACTGGCAAACATAACGTTGCCCCCGTAGGGATTACCGAAGGTGTCACGGGGTCCGAGGTAGGACTCCTTGAAGCCGCGCACAGAATTGGGACCACCTCCGTAGAACTGTTTATATGGCGGTATTGCCGTGGTGTCGCCCAACGCCTGGCCGATTGCTGTCTCGAGATTATAGGCCAGCGTCCAGCGCCGGCTGAGCGGAAAATACTTGGTGAAATTGTAACGCGCTGTGTAGTACTCGACGTCACTGCCGGGAATCGTCACCGCGGCATAGACCTGCTGCGAGGTACCGCGATCGGCAAACAAAGCCCGATTGCGGCTATCGAATGACCAACCCGCTACCAGTTCGACCGCATCGTACGCCGTACCAAAAAACACACCGCCATTACCAACCGTTTCGAGAAACGGATCGCCGTTATTCAGCACCCAGTCCTGCGCCTGCTGCGTACTGTTGGTTGACGACAGCAATTCCGCATGTTGGTAGTTCAGACCGAAAGATACCGATTGGAATTCGGAGATGGGATAACCGTAATCCAGCGTAGCGCCGGCGCTGGTGGTCGAGAAATCCGATGATGACGAGGTGAATTGAGTGATATCGCGATAGTTGACACCAACAGTGCGCCGCACACCGTCAATAGTCCTTGCCGGATCGGTGTGCGACAGGCTGTACAGCTTTTGGTAACGACCGGATACCAGCTCCAGCGCAACGCGGTTGCCGGTACCAAGAAAATTTGTGTGTACGATACTACCGTTCAACATCAGGCTCTGCGATTCCGAGTAGCCGATACCACCGCTGAACTGGCCCGGCATCCGGTACTTGAGCTCGAAATCAACATCGACCAGATCCGGACTTCCGGCCACCGGCACGTTTTTGGTTTCCACCGATTCGATGTACGGCAGGCGTTGCAGTCGGATCTTGGATCTCTCTACAAGCCGATTGGAAAGATAGGCGCTCTCCATCTGGCGCATTTCGCGTCGCAAAACCTCATCGTCGACCTGGTCGATACCTTTGAAATTGATACGACGCACATAGACGCGACTTTTCGGATCTACGTAAAAAGTAACCGCCGCTTCCTTGGTGTCGTAATCCAGTTCCGGCACAGGTTCAATTTCGGCATTCGCGTAACCCTGTTCGCCAAGCCGGAACTTCATCAGTTCGACCGATTGGGTCAATAATGCCTGGTTGAAGATCGAGCCAGGCTGCGCCAGCACCATCGCCCTGAGCAGCAAGTCGGGAATCACCATGTCGCCGACCAGTTTTACTTCGGAAATCTTGTACAACTCGCCTTCATGCACGCCTACGGTGACGAAAATATCCTTCTTGTTCGGCGAAATCGCGACCTGCGTTGAGTCGACGCGAAAATCCGCATAGCCGCGGTCCATATAAAAGGATCGCAGTTTTTCAAGGTCTCCCTCGAGAGCTTCCTTCGAATAACGATCGTCCTGCCTGAACCATGACAGCCAGTTGGCGGTATCAAGTTCAAAGTTCTCGCGAATATCTTCCTCGCTGAAAATCTGGTTGCCGACGATGTTCACCTGCCGAATCCTGGCCCGGTCGCCCTCCACAATATTGAAACCGACGCGAACCGTGTTGTTCGGCCGTTCCTGAACATACGAATCAACCTTAACGGCGTACTTGCCGCGATCATAGTATTGCTCGCGCAGCGCCATCTGCACGTTTTCCAGGATGGAAGGATCAAAGGTACGTCCCTTGGCAAGACCGACACCGCGCAACGACTCCGTCAGGTCTTCGGTCTTGATGTCCTTGTTACCTTCAATCTGGAAGCTCTCGATCGACGGCCGCTCATGCACAGCTATGATCAACAGGCCGCCGTCGCGACGCATTTCGATGTTGTCGAAAAGACCCTGTGAATACAGTGTACGAATCGACTCCTGGATACGGATGTCGTCGACCGTATCGCCAATATTGACTGGCAAATAGTTGAACACCGTACCCTCGGAAATTCGTTGCAGGCCTTCCACCCGCATGTCGGTTACGACGAACTCATCCGCCACGACAGCCGGCGGTAGCAGCAACCATGTCATAAGCAGGGCGAACCCGATTTTGCTGCAATTCTTCATTGCAATACCGCTATCCCGTCAAGTCGTTGTAAAACGCGAAGCTCATCAGCAATATCAAGGCAACGATACCGAACTGCTGGCCGAGAATTTGCGAGCGTTCCGAAACCGGGCTGCCTTTGAGCAGCTCGACGGTCTGGAATACGATCTGCCCGCCATCAAGTACTGGCACAGGCAGCAGATTGAGAATGCCGAGGCTGATACTGACCAGCGCCAGAAATGTCAAAAATTCGCGGCTGCCGCGTGCCGCGGAGTCGCCGGCATATTCCGCAATCTTGATAGGCCCGCTAATGTTCCGCAACGAGACATCGCCAGTCACCATTCGCCCCAGCATGCGGACCGTGAAGGTCATCGTCGCCCAGGTCTTCTCAACAGACTCACTCACGGCGGCCAGCGGGCCGAACTTGCGCAAGTAGGCAAGATCGCCATAATCGCTGCTGACGGCAACGCCGATGCGACCGATCACTCCCTGCTGCGTGGTTTCTGCGCGGATAGTGATGTCAACATCCCGCAACTCCTGGTCACGATAATATTGCAGGGCAACCGTTTCGCCGGGCCGTGACGACACCTCGCGGATCAGGTCATCCGCGGTACGCACCGGGCTACCGGCAACGGCAATTACCCGGTCACCGGCAACAAGATCAACTTCGCTGGCGGCGCCGCCCGGCGTAACATTCGCAATCACGGCCGGCGGTTGCCAGGGGACGAAGCCGAGACCGTCAAACAACATGCCCGGTTCGGTCAGCCGCGCCGCGTCACTGCCGACGACAAGTGTCGCGGAACGCTGCACGCCAGCGTCATTACGCAAGGTCAACGTTATGTCGCCACCGCTGATCATCTGATCAAGCATCCCAACCAGCGCCGTTTCCCAGTCGCCGGTATTCGCGTTACCCACCGCGAGAATACGGTCACCGGTCTGCAATCCGGCACGGGCCGCATGTGATCCGGGCGCGACCTCACCGACCGCGGGCAACAGCGTCGGCACGCCGCTCGCGAAAATCACCCAGTAGGCAAGGATAGCGAACAGGAAATTGAATGCCGGGCCTGCTAACAGGACTGCGATACGGGCGGCGACAGGACGATGATCAAACGCACGCCCCTGGTCTTCCGGCGACACCGGGCCTTCGCGACCGTCGAGAAATCGCACATAGCCGCCAAGCGGAATCGCGGACAGGCAATACTCGGTGCGATCTTTGCCGCGCACCCAGCTGACGATCGGCTTGCCAAAGCCAATCGAAAACCGCAATACCTTCATGCCGGTCCAACGACCGACTATGTAGTGGCCATATTCGTGCACGGCGACCAGCACGCTTATCGCGACGATGAAAGCCAGCAAACTGATCAGCAAGTCACCCATTGGCAATCGACGCCCCGTCTGGTTTCCTGTACAAGTGGACCACGGCCGAGCCGGCCGGTTCCCGCGACAATGCACTGACTCTGAGCCAGCGCAACTGAACAGCAACTGAATATTGCTTCATTGGACACCTGCCCACTTCAGTCCAAGCGCAAACAATGGTGCTGCGGCAGCCACGCTGTCGATGCGATCCAGCACGCCACCGTGGCCAGGGAACAGCGTGCCACTGTCTTTCAAGCCAGCGGTGCGCTTGAACATGCTGACCGTCAGGTCACCGACTACCGACAAAGCAGCAGCGCCGAGGCAAAACGGCACCAGCACGGCGAAATTGGTTTCGACCTTGAAGGAACGCAGGCCAATCAACAACATGACCGCAAGCAATCCGCCAATAACACCTTCCCAGGTCTTGCCCGGGCTGATTTGCGGCGCTAGCTTCACCCGGCCGAGCGTCTTGCCCGCGGCGTAAGCGCCACTGTCCGCAACCCAGACAACCAACAACGCGAACAACAGGACAGTCGGACCAGCGGCATACAACAGCATCAATGCCGCGTGCAGCGGCACCAGCACCAATACGCCGACCAGCCAGCGCACAGGTTCGGCAATCGGTGTCGGAAAAAAAAACGTCCAGAACAGCGCAATCGCCCACCAGGCGAGGCTGAACATCAAAATTATTTCCTTGTGTGGTGCCGGCACAGTCGTCATGGCGACGATCAGGACACCAATCATGAGAACGTATACGACACGCGTTGTATTGTTGCGCCTGGCCAGGAACCCGGACCATTCCCAAGCGCCTGCAAGCAACAGCAAGCCAATGACGGCACTGACCAAGAATGGCGGCGAGAAAAACAACAGCACGCCGAGAATCGCCAACGCAATTATCGCGGTCAGAATTCGCTGCTTCATCAACTGGCCGCCTCTACCTGTTCAGCAGTATGCCCGTAACGGCGTTCACGCTGCGCATAAAATTCCAGCGCATTGTCGAACTGCTGCTCGCCGAAATCGGGCCAAAGGGTGTCGCAAAACCACAATTCCGCATAGGCGAGATTCCACAGCAGAAAATTGCTGATGCGCTGCTCGCCACCGGTGCGGATGAGCAAATCAGGATCAGGAACTCCCTTCAGTGCCAACTCGTTCGAGAATGCCGCATCGTCAATGGCACCCGGCTGCAGCTCACCGGCTGCGACCTGCTTCGCCAGCGACTGCGCTGCCTGCACAATGTCCCAGCGACCGCCGTAAGCCACGGCCACCTGCAGGCGCAGGCCGTTATTAGCGTGCGTCTGCCGCTCGGCGGCCGAAATCATGTCGCACAACTTTGCCTGCAACTGCTGTCGCGCGCCGATAAATTCGAGCCTTACATTATTACGATGCAGTTCATCAACTTCTCGTTGCAGAGCTTCGACAAATAAGCCCATCAACTTGCTGACTTCCTCGCGTGGCCGGTTCCAGTTCTCACTGCTGAATGCAAACAGTGTCAGGTAATCAACACCACGTTTCGCGGCGACCTCGACAATATTGCGTACCGCCGATACACCCGAACGATGCCCCATATGCCGCGGCAAGCCACGCTTTCGCGCCCACCGGCCATTACCGTCCATGATTACGGCAACATGCTTGGGAATGTTCGGATTTGATGTCATTGAGAGCTGCAATACCCGGGAAGGTTTCTAGACCTCGAGTAACTCAGCTTCCTTGTCGGCCAGTACCTTGTCGATCTCGGCGACATACTTATTGGTGATCGTCTGAATCTCGTCTTCACCGCGACGCTCCTCGTCTTCACCGATCATCTTTTCCTTGAGCAATTCCTTGATATCGCTGATCGCATCGCGCCGAATATTGCGAATTGCGATACGACCACCTTCGGCTTCATTGCGTACTACGCGAATCATGTCCTTGCGGCGTTCCTCGGTCAGCGCCGGCAACGGCACACGGATCAGGTTGCCGGCCGATGCAGGATTCAATCCGAGGTCGGAGGTCATAATTGCCTTCTCGATCACTGACACCATGTTCCTCTCCCACGGAGACACGGTGAGCGTGCGCGAATCCTCGACGCCGACATTGGCAACCTGGTTCAGCGGCACCTGGCTGCCGTAGTACTCAACCGTTATATGATCCAGCAAACTGGTGTGTGCCCGACCTGTACGCAGCTTGGTCAACTCCAGTTTCAGAGCCGCGACGCTCTTTGCCATGCGATCGGCCGCCTGCTTCTTGATTTCATTCAACACAATACTTGCCCCTAATTCATATTTGCTGCTGCCGTCAGGCGGTCACCAGGGTGCCGATTTCCCGACCGGACATGGCTTCGACCAAGGCATTTTCACGCGTGAGATCGAATACCCGCAACGGCAGGCAGTTGTCGCGACACATCACAATTGCTGTCGCGTCCATGACCATCAGTTTGTCAGCAAGCACGGTATCAAAACTCACCGTCTTATAGTGTTTGGCGCGAAGGTTGGTCACCGGGTCCGAATCGTAGACCCCGTTCACCTTGGTGGCCTTGAGCAAAATATCGGCACCAATTTCGATAGCACGCAGGCTTGCCGCCGTGTCAGTCGTGAAAAACGGATTGCCAGTACCGGCCGCCATAATCACCACGCGCCCTTTCTCAAGGTGGCGCACGGCGCGGCGCCGGATATAGTCTTCGCAGACGTCGTGAATCTGCAACGCGGACATGACGCGTGCAAAAACGCCTTTGGACTCGAGCGCATCCTGAATGGCGAGCGCATTCATGACGGTTGCCAGCATGCCCATGTAATCGCCGGTAACGCGGTCCATACCGGCGCGCGCAAGGCCTGCGCCACGAAAGATATTGCCACCACCGATGACGATCGCAATTTCGATGCCGGTCTTCTGCACCGTTGCGATCTCGGCGGCCATGCGTTGAATTACCTGCGGCTCGATTCCGTAGTCCAGGTCACCCATCAATGCTTCGCCGCTAAGCTTTAGCAGGACGCGACGGTACCGGACCGGGGAATCACTCATCAGCAAGCCTTCTCTGTTGTGAAACGACTGCCGGGCGCTTTGGTAACCCCCGGGGCGGCCGTTATTCTAGCGTATTCGCTGTTACTGGTCTCTATTAAATCAATAGCTTAAGCGAGAAACCTCAGCGCGCACCCTTGACCTGGGCCATGACCTCTTCGACAAAATTGTCGACCTTTTTTTCGATGCCTTCGCCAACCTCGAAGCGCACGAACGCGGTCACAGTGGCATTGGCTGCCGCCAGCAGCTTGGCAACGCTGGTATCCGGATCCTTGACGAAGGGCTGGCCCAGCAGGGTTATTTCCTTGAGGAACTTGTTGATCCGGCCGGACACCATCTTTGCGATGATTTCGGCCGGCTTGCCGGAACCCTGCGCCTTCTCCGTCTCGATGCGGCGTTCCGATTCAAGTACCGCCTCAGGCACTCCGGACTCATCGATACACTGCGGATTGCTGGCCGCGACATGCATTGCGAGATCGCGCGCCAATTCCGCGCTGCCACCCTGCAGCGCTACAAGCGTGCCAATGCGGGCGCCGTGCAAGTAGCTGCCGATTACGCCGCTGGATGCGACGCGTGCCATGCGGCGCACGCTGATGTTCTCGCCAACTTTCGCGATCAGTTCCGTGCGGGCGGTTTCGACAGTGTTGCCATCAGCGAGTTCTTGCTCAACCAGCTCGACCACGTCCCTGGCGTCCGACTGCAGCGCAACTGCTGCAACTGCATCGGCGAACGCGACAAAATTTTCGTCTTTCGCAACGAAGTCGGTTTCGGAGTTGATCTCCACAATGACGGCTTCGTTATTGCCCTCCGCCACAACCACCCGGCCTTCGGCAGCAATGCGGCTGGCCTTCTTGTCAGCCTTCGCCTGGCCGGAGATCCGCAACACTTCCGCCGCGGCATCCAGATCCCCGCTCGCCTCAACCAGTGCTTTTTTGCATTCCATCATGCCGGCACCGGTACGCTCACGCAGCTCCTTGACGAGCGCAGCATTAATCGTCATCGCCATCTCCATCCGCTTTCCTGACGGACTTTTTGGCGGTCTTCTTTGTGGTTGTCTTGCCGGCCTTCTTGGTAGTCTTCTTCGCCGGTGCCTCGGGCCTGGCCGCTACTTTCGCCTCGGCAGCATCTTCTGCGTCGACTGGCGCCGCCGCCTCGGCCATATCGATTGCAGGTCGGGCAGCGACTTTCTTCTTGATCGTCGCCTTCTTTGCCGGTTTTTTCTTCCGCCCGGCGGCCTTCTTGACGTTGCCCTCGGAGTCCAGTTCCACGAACTCGTCCTCACCCAGGGCAACTTCAGGCAGCGATGCCTTACCGTCCAGCACCGCATCGGCAATCATGCCGGCGTACAGCTCGATCGCGCGCATCGCGTCGTCATTACCCGGAATGATGTAATCCACGCCCTCCGGCGAACAATTGGTATCAACAATGGCGACTACCGGGATACCGAGCTTGCGTGCTTCCCGAACTGCTATGTCTTCGTGATCAACGTCGACAACAAAAAGGGCGTCGGGCAAAGAGGGCATTTCCTTGATGCCGCCAAGACTGCGCTCAAGCTTTTCCTGCTCGCGACTCAGACCCAGCACTTCCTTCTTGGTGAGGCCTTCAAAACCGCCCTCTTCCGCCATTTTCTCCAGCGTCATCAGTCGCTTCACGGACTGGCGAATGGTCTTGTAGTTCGTCAGCATGCCACCGAGCCAGCGATAGCTGACAAATGGCATGCCGCAGCGCACAGCGTGATTGCGCATCGACTCGCGCGCGGCGCGCTTGGTGCCGACAAACAGGACTTTGCCGCCATCGGCAATCGTCGCTTTGACGAATGCAGCGGCTTCACGAGCCATGGGCAGGCTCTTTTCAAGATTGATGATATGAATCTTGTTACGTTCACCAAAGATGTAGGGTGCCATCTTCGGGTTCCAGTAACGGGTCTGGTGACCAAAATGCACGCCAGCCTCAAGCATCTGGCGCATGGATACGTCTGCCATGTTATTTCTCCGGGTTAGGCCTCCGAACACCCCGACTCGCAACCCCTTTTTTGGTGGGGCACCCAGCGTGACGTGACGGTGTTCGTGTGGATTAATTGCCTCTAGGGCGCGCGCTTTATACCATAGCCGGTCGCTAGCAACAATGGCCTTGCCACTACATAAACCGACCGGGGTCAGAGCCCTTTTTTTCCCAGATATGGGCGTAACCCATATGTGGTAGAAAAAGGGCTCTGACCCCTTTTTGAGCGCACGATGACAGTTACGATCAAAACAGCTGAAGAACAGGACAAAATGCGTGTCGCGGGCCGCCTGGCGGCCGACGTGCTGGACATGATCGGCGCATACGTGCAGGCCGGCGTGACTACCGGGCAGCTGGATACGATCTGTCATGACTATATTGTCGAAGTGCAGAAGGCCGTTCCGGCACCGCTCAACTATCGCGGCTTCCCCAAATCAATCTGTACCTCGGTGAATCACGTGGTCTGCCACGGAATCCCCGGCGAACGCACGCTGAAGAGCGGCGACGTGGTGAATATCGACGTTACGGTAATCAAGGATGGATTTCATGGCGATACCAGCCGCATGTACTTTGTAGGCAAGCCCAGCGTACAGGCGCAGCGCTTGTCGGATGTTTCGTTTGAGGGTATGTGGCTGGGCATTGCGGAGCTCGCCGCAGGCAAACGGCTCGGCGATGTTGGTGCGGCAATTCAGAAGCACGTGGAAAAAAACCGGTTTTCGGTCGTCCGTGAGTACTGCGGCCATGGTATCGGCCGCGTATTTCACGAGGACCCGCAGGTTTTGCACTACGGTTCAGCCGGTACCGGACTTGAGCTCAAGGCAGGTATGACGCTGACCGTGGAACCCATGGTGAATGCCGGCAAGGCGGCGGTAAAACTGCTGCCCGATGGCTGGACCGTGGTCACCAAGGACCACAGTTTGTCGGCACAGTGGGAGCACACCGTGCTGGTGACCGAAACCGGCTACGAGGTACTCACGCTTGGCTCCGCTGATAGATAATTTTAGCTTGATATTTCAATGAGTTATTTAGTCACGAATCGCGCCGAGCTGGACGCTGCCAACGCCGATATTCGAGCCCGATTCCTGGCCGGCGAGTCGGTTGTTGTGCTGGTGCATGAGCGTGCAGCCGTGGTTGACTCGATCGTGACCCAGCTCTGGCAAGAATACGCGCCGGACTGTGTCGGCACGGCTGCCCTGGTCGCGGTCGGCGGCTATGGCCGCGGCGAGCTGCACCCCTATTCCGACGTCGATATTCTTGTACTGCTGCCGAAAAAGTTTTCCGACACCTGCAAGGCGCAACTGTCAAATTTCATCACCGCCTTGTGGGACGTCGGCCTGGAGATCGGCCAAAGCGCCCGCACCGTGGCGCAATGCCATGACGAGGCCAAGGCCGACCTCACGGTGGTCACGACGCTCATGGAGTCGCGCTTGATTACGGGTCCGGCGGAGCTCTATATCGACATGCAGGCAGCGATCGCGGCCGACAGGATCTGGCCGCCCGCGAAATTCTTTGCTGAAAAGCGCAAGGAGCAGATCGAGCGCCATCATCGCTACGACGATTCCGCGTACAAGCTGGAACCCAACGTCAAGAGCAGCCCTGGTGGACTCAGGGATATCCAGATGATTGGCTGGGTGGCGAAGCGTTATTTCGGCGTGGACACACTGGCCGAGCTGGTACAACACCGGTTCCTGACGCCGGGCCAGGTCCGGCGCCTGCACGAAGGCCAGCAGTTCCTGTGGCGCATCCGCTTTGCCCTGCATATCCTGACCGGCCGGCGCGAGGACCGGTTGCTGTTCGATCACCAGATCAACCTGGCGAAAATGCTCGGTTACGAAGATGCTCGCTACACATTGGCGGTCGAACAACTGATGCAGCGCTACTACCGCACCGTGATGGACCTGAGCCGTCTCAACGAAATGTTGTTGCAGCTGTTCGAAGAAGCAATCCTGATGGACCCGTCGGCCGAGCCAGTGCCGCTAAACCAGCGATTCCAGGTGAAGAACGGCTATCTGCAGACGGTCGATGACCGAGTCTTCCGGCGCGATCCATCCGCCTTGCTCGAACTGTTCCTGCTACTGCAGCAAAATCCGGAAATTCGCGGTGTCAGCGCCTATACGGTCGGCCTGATCAAGCGCAATCTGCACCTGATCGATGAAGAGTTCCGGCAGAACCCGCGGAATCATCGCCTGTTCCTTGCCATCCTGCGGGCCCCGGCCGGCGTCACTCACGAACTCAGGCGCATGAATCTTTATGGCGTACTCGGCCTGTACATACCGTCATTCGGCCGGATCGTTGGTCGCATGCAGTACGACCTGTTTCACGCCTATACGGTAGACGAACACACCTTGTTCGTGGTCAGCAACTTGCGCCGCTTTGCCTTGTCGCGTTTCGATCACGAGTATCCGCGCTGCAGCAAGATCATGCAGTCGTTTGAGAAACCGGAAATTGCCTACCTCGGCGGCCTGTTTCACGACATTGCCAAGGGTCGGGGTGGCGATCACTCCGAACTGGGTGCCGTTGACGCGGAGGCGTTTTGCCTTGAACACGGCATGAGTGAATACGACGCTCGCGTCGTTGCCTGGCTGGTACGCAATCATTTGATCCTGTCGACCACCGCACAGAAAAAAGACCTCGGCGACCCGGCCGTAATCGACGAGTTTGCATCGCTGGTCCGCGATCCGCTGCACCTCGATTACCTGTATGTGCTCACGGTCGCCGACGTGCGGGGCACCAATCCGAAGCTGTGGAACTCGTGGAAGTCGACGCTGTTCGGCGACTTGTACGAGTTGACGCAGCGGGCATTACGCCGCGGCCTGGAAAATCCTATGGATCGCGAGCAGCTGATCAGCGAGAAAAAATCCCAGGCGAAGCAGACGCTCGCGGAACGCAAGATGCGCAGCGAGCAAGTCGACGCGGTCTGGAAGTTGTTCAGCGACGGTTACTACCTGCGTCACCGCAGCGATGAAATCGTCTGGCACACGGAACTGCTGGCGCGTGCTGATCGCCAGGGCACCGATAGCCTGGTCGATGTACGCCTGCAGGAGAACGGCGACGGTGTCGAGGCGGTGCTCTACACACCGCGAATACGGCATACGTTTGCGCATGCCACGGCGGTGCTCGACGAATTGGGAATGAATATCGTCGACGCCCGTATCGTGCCGATCGCCGATGGCTACAGCATCGATACCTACATTTTTATGGAGCTGGACAAGCGCATGGAAATAGACGAGGCGCGGCTTAGCAAGATTCGCCGCTCGCTAACGCGCATACTGACCGCAGCCGACGAGAAGACAGCGAAGGTAACTCGCACCGCGCCGCGTCGCCTGCGCATGTTTAACACCAATACCAGCGTGCAATTTGGCAAGAACACACCGGATGGGCGCACCGTAATGAACCTGGTCGCCGCTGACCAGCCAGGGCTTCTGAGCAAGGTTGGGCAGGTCTTTATCGATCTCGGCATCGATATTGACGCTGCTAAAATCATGACCATTGGCGAGCGCGCCGAGGACGTATTTTATATTTGCGACGAAGCCGGCAAACCGCTCGATGAATCCGCAAAAACTCGCCTGCAGAACGCTTTAGTCGATAAACTGGACAATAAATGCAAGACATGATCGATATCATCGAACGCGGTTTTGAGCACGGCGGCCAGATGCCCGATGCGGCGGACGCCGCGAAGCTTCGCGCGGCGGTGCGCGATGCAGTGGCGCTGCTCGATGCCGGCACGGTTCGGGTTGCAGAACCGCAAGCCGATGGCTGGCATGTGAATCAATGGCTTAAGAAAGCCGTGTTACTGAGTTTTCGCCTCACGGACAACGCGGTCATGGCCGGCTCGCACAGCCGGTTTTTCGACAAAGTGCCGCTCAAGTATGCCGACTACACGGCCGCCGATTTCCGACGTGACGGCGTGCGCGTTGTTCCCGATGCCATCGTACGTCGCGGTGCGTTCGTCGCCAAGGATGTGGTGCTGATGCCGAGTTACGTCAACATCGGTGCCCGCGTTGATTCCGGCACCATGGTAGATACCTGGGCCACCGTCGGCAGCTGTGCCCAGATCGGCAAGAACGTGCACCTGTCCGGTGGCGTTGGCATCGGCGGTGTACTGGAACCTGTGCAGGCAGCACCAACAATCATCGAGGACAATTGTTTTATCGGCGCACGCTCGGAAATCGTCGAGGGCGTTATCGTTGAGAAAGGCTCAGTGATCTCAATGGGAGTGTACATCGGCCAGAGCACACGAATTTATGATCGCGACAGCGGCAGCATAAGCTACGGCCGGGTACCGGCGGGGTCGGTGGTGGTATCGGGAAACCTGCCATCCAGGGATGGCAAGTACTCATTGTACTGCGCGGTTATTGTCAAACGCGTGGACGAAAAGACGCGCGCCAAAACCAGCCTCAATGAATTGCTGCGTAATATCGAGCCAGGCTGATTGCATTGCTGACGGTTTACGGCATCAAGAGTTGCGAGACCTGCAGGAACGCGAGGAATTTTTTGCGGGCCAGGAACATCGAGCATAGGTTTCACGATTTACGCGAAGACGGACTCAGTATCCAGATGCTGGAACGCTGGGTGCAGCGCATCGGCTGGCAGCGCCTGCTGAACAAGAACAGCCTGACGTGGCGCAAGATACCCGAGGTCGACCGCAATGAGCTGACGCATGACAAGGCGCTGGCAGTCATGATCGAAAGCCCGACGCTCATCAAGCGCCCGGTACTCGAGGATGATCATTTCATCGCGGTCGGTTTCTCTGAAAAACGCTTCTCGGAGTTCCTGCAAAACCGTTAGAGACTGGTCGCGAATGACGTATTTCTCTCCCTCATGGCTCGCTGACGCTGCGCTTTACTTCGGTCGAAAAACACGTCACTCACGACCAACATCGAATTGGTCAGCAGGTTATCCAATCCGACCGGTGATGTAGTCCTCGGTAAGCCGGTGCCGCGGGTTGGTGAAGATCCTGTTCGTTTCGTCGACTTCGACCAGTGATCCAAGGTGAAAATACGCGACGCGTTGCGATACTCGCGCGGCCTGTTGCATCGAGTGCGTGACGATGACGATTGCATAATCTTCTGACAGCTCGTACATCAGGTCTTCGATGCGGGCGGTAGCGATTGGATCAAGAGCGGAACAAGGTTCGTCCATCAGGATGACATCCGGATCGACCGCGATGGTCCGCGCTATACACAGCCGTTGTTGTTGGCCGCCCGACAGGCCGGTACCCGGTTCGTCGAGCCGGTCAATGACCTCCTTCAACAGGCCGGCTCTTTCCAGGCTGGTATGCACGATATTGTCGAGTTCGGCTCGGTTCGCGGCGAGACCGTGAATGCGCGGCCCGTAGGCAACATTGTCGTAAATACTCTTCGGGAACGGATTCGGTTTCTGGAATACCATGCCGACTCGTGCCCGCAATGCGACCGGATCCAGGTCCTTACTATAGATATCTGTACCGGCCAGGCTGATATGACCGCTGACCCTGGCATTTTCGATAGAGTCATTCATGCGATTCAGGCAGCGTAGAAAGGTCGATTTGCCGCAACCGGACGGACCGATCAAGGCGATAACTTCCTTCGTGCCGATCTCGAGTGACACGTTCTTGATGGCGTGATTGTCGCCGTAGTAGACATTGACATTCTCGGCAACAACGTACGGGTTGGCACTGCGAACATTGCCAACTGTCTTGCCAATGTCGGACGGCTGCTCCGGCAGCGTGTCTTTTGCTTTTGACATTCGATCCGACACTCAGTCCACTCCTACCACTTTTGTTCCATACGCTTGCGCAAGACCACGGCCGCCAGGTTCATCAGCATCAGGAATCCCAGCAGTACCATTATGGCCGCTGAGGTCCGCTCTGCGAAGGCGCGTTCAGGGCTATCGGCCCAAAGGTAAATCTGCACCGGCAGCGCCGTTGCCGGATCTGAAAAGCCACCCGGCACGTCGACGATGAATGCCACCATACCAATCATCAGCAGTGGCGCAGACTCGCCGAGCGCCCTGCTCATGCCAATAATCGCTCCGGTCAGCATGCCGGGCAGCGACAGTGGCATCACATGGTGAAATACCACCTGCATTCTGGATGCGCCGAGACCCAGCGCCGCGTCACGTATCGACGGCGGCACCGACTTGATCGCTGCGCGTGAGGCAATGATGATCACCGGTAACGTCAACAGTGCCAGGACCAGCCCGCCGACCAGCGGCGCGGATCGCGGCAGAGTTGCCCAGTTAATGAACACGGCCAGGCCCAGCAGGCCAAAGACAATCGACGGCACCGCTGCAAGGTTATTGATATTGACTTCGATCAGGTCGGACCAGCGATTGCGTGGCGCAAACTCTTCCAGGTAAATCGCAGCAGCGACGCCGATCGGTAATGCCAGCGCCAGCGTCACCAGCAACATGTAAAAAGAGCCCATCAATGCGCCACGAATACCCGCGAGCTCCGGCTCGCGGGAGTCGCCGTTACTGAAGAAAGCACGATTCCAGCGCAATTCCAGCCGCCCGTCGCGCTGCAACGCGGCTACCCAGGCGAGTTGCGCATCGCTGATCGGTCGCAGTGCAGCGTCGATCGATGCATCAATGTTGCCCTTTCGCAGCATGTCCACACTGGACGAGGCCGGCAGCCAGACACTTTGCACCGAGCCAAGCAAACCTGGGTCCTGCTGCAGCATGTCGCGCAGCTGGTAACCGGCACCGACGCTCAGCAAGCGATTCAGCTCGCGCAACGGGTTGCGGCCGCTGACGTCGGGAAAAAGGTCACGCAATGCGTTTCTCGCCAGCAGGTCAAAATCCGCGTATTGCAGATCGATGCTGCCCTGCGGCGCGATGACCGCGGTGTCGAAGCTTATTTCGAGTCGCAGGAAAGTCTGCCGGAACGCGCTGCTACCTTTGCCGATCAGGTCCGCAAAAAACACCACCAGGAACACGATGCCGACGGTGGTCGCCAGCATTCCACACAAGCGGAACAAACGCTCCTTGCGCCGCCGCCGGGCCAGGCCGGCGCTGACCTTGCCGCGCGTCACCTCACTCATACTGCTCTCGATACTTGCGCACCACGCGCAGCCCCACAACATTGAGGCTCAGGGTTACCGTAAAAAGCATCAGGCCGAGCGCGAACGCGGCCAGGGTTTTGGCGCTGTCGAATTCCTGGTCACCAACCAGCAATGTCACGATCTGCACCGTGACCGTGGTAACTGCTGCAAACGGGTTTGCGGTCAGGTTGGCGGCCAGGCCGGCTGCCATCACCACGATCATGGTTTCGCCGATCGCGCGCGAGATGGCAAGCAGGACCCCGCCGACAATACCCGGCAACGCCGCCGGCAAAATCACCTTGCGCATGGTCTCGGAGCGGGTCGAGCCAAGCCCCAGCGCACCGTCGCGCATGGCACTGGGCACCGCGTTGATAGCGTCATCCGTCAGTGACGAGACCAGCGGAATGATCATGACACCCATGACCAGGCCCGCTGCAAGTGCGCTCTCGGACGCAACTTCCAGTCCCAGCGCCTCGCCAGCTCGCCGTACCCAGGGCGCCACCGTGAGTGCAGCAAAAAAACCGTAAACCACTGTCGGTATTCCGGCCAGGATTTCGAGCAACGGTTTGGCGGCCGCACGCACTGCGCGCGACGAATATTCCGCCAGGTAGATCGCGGTCATCAGGCCAACCGGAACTGCTACCACCATTGCAATGCTGGTAATCAATAGTGTGCCCGCAAACAGCGGCAGCGCACCAAAACTGCCGGATGACCCGACCTGGTCGGCGCGTATCGCCGTCTGCGGACTCCAGTTCAGCCCAAACAGGAATTCTGATAACGGTACTTTCTGGAAGAACCGCAGTGCTTCGAACACCACCGACAGCACGATGCCGATGGTCGTCAGGATCGCAATACTCGACGCTGCCACCAGCAAGACCAGCACGATCTGCTCGACCTTGTTGCGCGCCCGCAGTGCCGGATGGACGCGCCGCCAGGCCAGCACACCGCCAATCCCTGCCACCGCCAGCGTCACTACCGCAAGCAAGCGGCGGCTGGCGATCATGTAACTTGAGTACCGGCTGGCGGCGTCCTGCAGCATCGCGTCGGCGGTACCGCTGATCGCGTCGCCATTGGCCAGGTTCTGGATATTATTCAGCAAGAGATTCAGTTCGCCAGCCGACAAAGCCTGCTGCGCGGCAGGCAACTGCTCCACCAGTAAAGCAATAATCAGGCGTGACTCCAGGCTCAGCCACAATGACAGCACCAGCAACGCCGGCAGCAGGCACCAGATCGCGGTGAAATAACCGTAATAGCCGGGCAAGGAATGCAGCGCGCCGCGAATCCGCGGCGCGCCGGCAAGCTTGAGCGAGCGGGCTCGCCCCATGAAAAAGGCCACGACGCTGGTTGCGGCCAGAATCAGTATGAGAGTGTTGCCCTGCATCTTCTGCCCGGTTAATTACTCGCCACGTCCATTGGCACCAAATCGCGCACAGTTGCCGCTACCAGGGCACGTTCCTCGGCCGGCATCGGAATCAGTCCACGCTCGGACAGGTAGCCGTCATCACCCCAGGCCCGTTCGCTGGAAAACTCGCGCAGAAAACCGCGTAATCCGGGGATGACATCGACGTGCGTCTTCTTCACATAAAAATACAACGGCCGGGCCACCGGGTAGGAGCCATCCGCGATTGCGTCAAAGCTTGGTACTATGCCGTCTACGGCGGCACCACGCACCAGCTCCGCGTTCTGGTCAAGAAAGCTGAAGCCGAAAATGCCCATCGCGCTGAGGTTCGCGTCGAGCTTCTGCACGATCAGATTATCGTTTTCGCCGGCTTCCACGTACGCGCCATCCTCGCGAATGGAGTGACATATGGAGCGGTAGCGAGCCTCATCGGTATTTTTCAATTCCTTGATCCAGGCAATCGCCGAACAACCGCCTTCCATTGCAAGTTCGACGAATGCATCCCGCGTGCCCGAGGTTGGTGGTGGACCAAGTACCTCGATACGCGTCGCCGGCAATGCCGGGTTAATGTCCGACCAGAGCCGGTGTGGATTGTCGACCAGCTCATGCACGCCTTCGCCCGGTATCTGCTTGGCCAGCGCAAGAAATATTTCCAATCGTGATAAGGCCATCGACGGCGCACGCTGTGAATTTGCGAGCACGATGCCGTCGTAACCGATCTTGACTTCGATCACGTCATCAACGCCGTTCGCCGCACAACTCGCCAATTCGGATGCTTTAATTGCGCGTGAGGCGTTCGCAATATCCGGATAGTCGACGCCGACACCGTCACAAAAAAGTTTCAGGCCGCCTCCGGTGCCGGTGGACTCGACCTTTGGCGTTTTGAAATCGCTGCCACGTCCGAAACGCTCGGCAACAACCGTGGAAAATGGATAAACCGTCGACGAACCGACAATGTAGATATGATCGCGGGCTGACTGTGCGCCGGCCGTGCCGCATAATGCGGCCAGGATCAGGCCACAGGTGAATGTTGCCAACGCTGTACTTTTGTTTGCCACGAATTTCCTCCGTTATGGAAAGCAGGCCCGACGTTCAGGCTGCGCACAGCATAGCGATGGATTGTTACCGAATTGTTGCAATCGGGTGCCAATGATGCTCCCATGGTCGACTCAGGCTTTTCCTTTTTTTGTAGCATTTTCTTATAGTTATGAGGGTTACTGAGAATTGACTGAAAGTCCGGATAAAGACCAGCTCGAGCATCCAAGTATGGCACTGCTGCGGTCACTGTTGCGTTGTCGTTCAGTCACGCCAGACGATGCCGGCTGCCAGCCAATACTTGCCGAGCGGCTCGCCGCGCTGGGGTTCAAATGCGAGTGCATGCCCTTTGCCGAGGTCAGCAACCTGTACGCGCGACGCGGCGAATCTGGCCCGGTGTTGTGCTTCGCCGGGCATACCGATGTCGTGCCACCGGGTCTCGAGAGCGACTGGAGCTCGCCGCCATTCGAACCGACCGTCCGCGGCGGCAGCCTGTATGGCCGCGGCGCAGCAGACATGAAAAGCGGGCTTGCCGCCATGATTGTGGCAATCGAGCAGTTTATCGCCGCCAACCCGGAGTACGCCGGCAGCCTTGCGGTCCTGATTACCAGCGACGAGGAAGGGTGCGCTCGTGACGGCACGCTGCGCGTGGTTGAGACACTGCAGGCACGCGGCGAGCACATCGATTGGTGCGTACTGGGTGAACCCTCCAGCGACGGCCAGCTCGGCGATATGGTCCGCATCGGCCGGCGCGGCTCACTCAGCGGCAAACTGACGGTGCGCGGCATTCAGGGGCACGTAGCCTACCCGCAACTGGCGGACAACCCGATCCGGCGCTTCGCACCGCTGCTGGCTGAACTGCATACGATCGAGTGGGACCGGGGTAATGAATTTTTCCCGCCCACGAGCTTTCAGGTCGTCGACCTTCAGGCCGGAACTGGTTTTCCGAATGTCACCCCGGCCGAACTCAAGGCGCGTTTCAATTTCCGCTATTCCACCGAGTGGACCTACCAAACCCTGCAGGCGCGAGTCGAGGCGGTGTTCGCGGCACATGATCTTGACTATGAACTCAAGTGGCACCTGTCCGGTGAACCGTTCCTCACCGCGGCCGGCGATCTCATCGAGGCAGTGAAGACCGCAATTCAGGAACACACCGGCAAGGCACCGCTCCTGTCCACGGGCGGTGGCACGTCGGATGGCCGCTTTATCGCACCGGCCGGAACCGACGTCGTCGAGCTTGGCCCGGTCAACGCAACAATCCACAAGATCGATGAACATGTTGCGATCGGCGATGTCATCACGCTGACGTCCATGTACCGTCGTATCATGGAGCTGCTGCTATTGCGGCCGAACGCCGACTGATCCGTTGCAGCAAAGCGCAAGCTAGGAACGTGCCAGATTATTCCACAGGCCGAAAACCAGCAGCGTAAGCAACGCAATGAATACCCAGCCGGGCATCGAAATTCCAAGCAGCGACCAGTCGATCTTGGCGCACTCTCCCGACCCCGTGAACACCATCTTCAGCGCGTCCGCGAATGGGAAATTGTCCAGCATGTAGCCGAGACCGGGCCCGCAGGATGGCACCTTGTCGGGCGGTAAATGCTGCAGCCAGACGTGCCGGCCGGCCACGACCAGGCCACCCAGAGAAAACAGTCCGAGCAACGCAAGAAAAATTCGCTGTACCCAGCCAGAATTCCTGTTGCACAGCGCCAGGACCAGGAACGCAATGCCGCTGCCAATCACAGCCACTCGTTGCAGTACGCAAAGCGGACACGGTTCCAGAAGCAGCACATGCTGCGCAAACAGCGCGAAAGCCATCATGCCGGCGCAGGCCAGGAAGGCTGCGAAATTCAGTACGCGTTTTGCCGGCAGGACCACGGTCGTTTCATTTTTCCGGTGCAGACTCAGACAGGTCAGTATGCCGGACGTCGCGGCCCTGCACCATGTAAATTACATACTCGCAAATGTTCTTGGTGTGATCGCCGATCCGTTCCAGCGAGCGTGCCGCCCAGGTCACGTTCATAACACGCTTGATTGTTCGTGGGTCCTCCATCATGAACGTAATGCACTGGCGCTGGATTGCCTCGTATTCATCGTCGACTCGTTCGTCCTCGTGCACGATTTTGATCGACGCCGCATCATCCAGTCGTGCAAATGCATTCATCGAATCGCGCAGCATTTGCAGCACATGCATGCCCAGCGTCTTCAGTTCGCGGTACGAATCCGGTGGCCGGTCCATGGCCGCAAGTCGCGAGGCAAGGAAGCCGATTTTTTCGGCCTCGTCACCAATGCGTTCAAGATCGGTAATAGTCTTGATGATCGCAACAATCAGCCGCAGGTCACCCGCCGCCGGGGCGCGCGTTGCAAGGATGCGGCTGCAACCTTCATCAATACTGACCTCAAGAGCATTCACCTTGTAGTCGTCGTTGGCGACTTCCAGCCCGAGCTCGCTGTCGCCGCTGACAACGGCGGCTATTGCTTTCGACAGTTGCGACTCAACGAGACCGCCCATCGCCATTACCTTGTTACGCAGCTCTTCCAGATCCTCGTTAAAGCGCCGCGAGATGTGCTGAGTTAGGTCAGATGCTTGCATGCTTGGGTAGACCTGCTTAGTTAAACCTGAATTCGACGTCGAGTTGCAACCGATCATAGTCCAGTTCGGGCAGGCTTGAAATGCTCGAGGAATTGGCGTTGACCGTGTTGCTGAAGTAGCTGCCGGCCAGCGCGATATTTTTCGCCACGACATACCTGGTCTTGAAAATAAGCCCATTTGCGCCCGTGCCACCGCCACCGAAGTCCGAATCGTTGAAAGTACCAAGCAGCGAATCCGCTTCGATGTCGTGGTAGGCCAGTGCAACTTCCCACTGGCCCGGGTCTTTGGCTGACCCCAGCCTGGCGCCGTATGCCAGGCCGTTGTCCTGCTCGTCAACCTCGCCATTGCGCGTGGTATGCGCGAAAAGTTGCAGCGGCATGTCACCGACCTTGGTATCGAATTGCAGAAATACTTCGGTGTCCTTGTATTCGTAGAGATACAGGAGTTGTGTGTCAACCGAGTTACCTTTTGGCAAGCCGTTGTAGAACGGAGTGTTACCGACCGTATTACTGAAGGCGAAATAGCCAACGCCAGCGGTGATTACGGCGTTCTCCGTGACATCGAATTTGCCACCCAGCTGCACGGCTGTCAGTGTTGAGTCGTCGTCGCTGGCACGCTCCTCGACCCAGAATCGGCCGGCGGTACCGAAAAACAGTCCCTTGCTGTAGGTCAGCGCCAGGCCCTCCGGGTTCAGGTCACTGTCCCAGGTCATCGAATTGCCGCCAGCCCGGTACAGGGGGTTCTTCATCTTGCCTGCCAATACGTGCAGGCCTTCGGCCGCGGTCCAGTCCGCATAAACCAGGTCGAAGCCAATGTCGTCGCCGGAAAAACCGCCGTCAAAGGTGACGTTCCTGGACACCGGATCCTCGGCACCGGATGCAAGCTGCATAACCAGGCTCACCGAGTCGCTGGCCTGCATGGCCATTGCCAGGCGTGCGCGGTACCGGGCCCGATCGCGCTTTTCAGCCAGTTCCAGTTCGATGACTTCATAACGCAGCCGCAAGTCGCCACTGAAAGTGATTCGATCCGCCCAGTTCTCTTCCGCCGCGTTCGATGCGGGCGCCAGCAGCATCAACGAAATTAACGCAACGCACGTGCCATGTATCAGTTTCATTGCAAGTCATGTCCCTGTTTCGAAATTGTGACGACAAGCTACGGGCTTTGTATTTCGAAATGGTGACCGAAATATTGCATTTTTGTGACAAAACTACGTTGCCGCGGAAATGCGCGCCGCGGGAAAACAGCAACGAAACTCGCTGCCCTGGCCCGGCGTACTGCTGATCTCGAGCCGCGCATCGTGCCGCTGCAGGATGTGCTTGACGATGGCCAGGCCCAGTCCGATGCCGCCACCCTCGCGGCTGCGGCCGCGATCGACGCGAAAAAACCTTTCGGTCAATCGCGGTATATGTTCCTCGGCGATACCCTCGCCATCGTCGCTGACGATAAGTTCGGCACCATTTTCTGCCTTGCGCCAGCACAGCTTAAGGTGCCCGGATTTAGGTGTATGCCGGACCGCGTTTGAAATCAGGTTCGCCACGACGGACTCGATTTCACGAGTGATGCCGAGAATCCGGATCGACGCGTCGCCCTCAACCTGGATGTCCGGCGACGACTCCAGGCCCGCATAGGCACGCGCAGCCGCCGTCAGGACAGCTGTGACGTCGACATGTTCCTCGTCGCCGGCACGGCCGCTGCTCTCGACCCGCGACAATTGCATCAGGTCTGCAACTATGATGGACATGCGTTGCGCCTGCGCCTGCATCTGCAGGATCGGCTGCCGCAGGTCCTCCGGCACGGCAGCATCACCGGCCAAACTGTCGAGGTATCCGCAAATAACCGTCAACGGCGAGCGCAATTCGTGCGAGGCATTGGCGACGAAATCCCGCCGCATCTTGTTCAGCCGAATGCGCTCAGTAACATCCCGAATGATCAATAATTTCTGGCCCGCCCCGTAGGGCACCAGGCGACAATTCAGCCAGGCGCTGTCCTGCATCGGCGATTCGATATCGACCGTCATGGTCGGGTCGTCGGCCCGCAGCAGCTCGGTTAACGCAGGATCGCGAATGATGTTGTCGACCCGTTGGCCACGGTCTTTCTTCGGTTTCAGCCCGACCAGGGTTTTTGCTGCCCGGTTACAGGTAATGATCTCCAGCTGTTCATCGAGAATAATAGCGCCATCCGGCATGGCGCGCGTCGATCTGCGGATTTCCTTCAGCAATTGCAATCGCTGGCTTTTGTACCGGTCACCGCGGTCACGCTCGTAACGAAATCGCGACGCCATTTGCTGCCAGATGCCATCGCCATACTGGAAGGCGTTGAACTCGCCGCTATGAATCGAGCGTTCGAAGATAATAAGACTGCGTAGCATCCAGACCAATATCAGCAGTGCCGCAATCAACAGGCCGCGCTCAACGTGGCCATAGCTCCAACCGATCAGCGCACCAGTGGCCAACAGCAGGCCGATGCCAATGACTACTTTTCGCCCCGACTCACTCACACGCGGTCAGCTCTTGTCTTTGGCCGAAAATCGATAGCCGGCGCCGCGCACGGTCTGAATGTATTGCGCGCCCGCCCCGGCCGCGAGTGCCTTGCGCAGACGGCGCACGTGCACATCGACGGTACGCTCTTCTATATAGACGTTGGCGCCCCAGACGCGGTCCAGCAACTGCGCCCGGCTGAAAACCCGGTCCGGGTGGGTCATAAGAAAATGCAGCAACCGATACTCTGTGGGTCCGAGCCGAATTTCCTTGCCATTGACACTCACCCGATGTCCGGCGGCATCGAGGTGCAAATCACCCGCGACCAGCGGCTCGTCGTCAATATGGCCGGCTCGTCGCAGCACCGCCTGGATTCTTGCAACCAGCTCACGCGGCGAGAATGGCTTGGTGATGTAATCGTCGGCACCACCCTCCAGGCCAGCGACCTTGTCGTACTCGTCGGCACGCGCTGTCAGCATGATGATCGCCAGGTCATCATTCGCCCGATCCCGTTTCAGCATCCGGGTAAGCTCCAGGCCGCTCATGTCCGGCAGCATCCAGTCCACCAGCGCCAGGTCAGGTCGCTCATTCGCCAGCAGTTCACGCGCATCCCGACAATTTGCAGCCTCGATTGCGACAAAACCGGCTCGCCCGAGGTGAAAGGCAATCATCTCTCGAATCGGCGCTTCGTCTTCAACAATCAGTATCTTGGTCGCAGTCATCTTCGGTTCTTGAAAGCGCGCCATGGCGCGCGGCCCGAACATTACAGCAGCACTATATTACAGATCTGTTACGAACTCCCCGCCGGCACTGCCGCCACAACATGCCGCAAATAGGCAGGAACCACCTCAGTCGGTGCAATGCCAGCACCGTTAGCCAGGGCCTGCACAGCGATGCGCAACACCGCGGTGGCACTCGGGTACAACACCTTGCTGGTGCCATCGAAATACTGGCGGTTTGCCGCCAGCAGTGCCGGATAGCAGGCCCAGCCAGCGCCGGCCGCGAGGCGCGCGCCGCTGCGCGCCGCGGCAAGCTCTGCAATTGCCTCGTGCCGGTGCAGTCGCTCTGTTATCAGTGCCAGCGGCAGGCCGGCCGCATCCCGCGAAAAATAACCGAGATACACCTCATTCATGTGTGCGTCCTGGGTCACGACGACTTCAGCAGCATGCTGTTCGGCAAATACCTCGCTCGCGACGGCGGCCAATGATGAAACCGGCACAATCGGGAGGTTCGCAGCATGCGCCAGGCCCTGTGCTACGGATGCGCCGATGCGCATGCCAATAAACGAGCCCGGGCCATTACCCAGCGCAATTGCATCAAGATCCTTGAGCTCAACAGCCAATTCATCGAGTACCGCACGAATCATCGGCAGCAGCAATCGCGTGTGTTCGCGCTCGTGCTCAGTATGTCGCGCAGCCTTGCGGTCGCCGATCTGCAGCGCAACGCTGCATGCAATCGATGACGTATCCAGCGCCAGTATTTTCATGCGCTGGCCCGCCGGTTCTCGTGCCGCGCGAAGAATCGTGCAACATCGTCCAGCGACGAGGTGCATGGCATCGGCTGCAGGCTGTTGAGAAACATCCCGCCATAGCTCTTGCTCATGATGCGCGGGTCGCATAGCACAATGACGCCATAATCATCCTGGTCACGCAGCAATCGGCCTGCGCCCTGCTTCATCGCCAGCACCGCCTGTGGCAGTTGGTGTTCGGTGAATCCGTTACCGCCCTGCCGCCGGATGTATTCAAGCCGCGCCAGCAGCAACGGATCCGCGGGCGATGCAAACGGCAACTTATCGATCGCCACAATCGTCAGCGCCTGGCCGCGCACATCGACCCCTTCCCAAAAGCTGCCGGTGCCAAGCAGTACCGCATTTCCTGCGTCACGGAAACGTCGCAACAGATCATCGCGCGGCACACTGCCCTGCACCAGCAGCTTGCGGCCAGCCAGGACCTTTTTGTGAGTCTTGAACCACTGCCGGGCATTGTTCAAGGCACGGTGGCTGGTAAACAGGCAGAACACGCCGCCACTGGTCAGGTCCAGTAACGGAACCACCGACTCAAGCATGGCGGCGGTATGCAATGCGTTTGACGGTTCCGGAAGATGGTGCGGCAGATACACCAACCCATTCTCGTGTACCTCATATGGACTCGGGAATGACAGCGCGGTGACCCCGACAAGACCCGCGCGCGCGAGGAAGTGCGAAAAATCATCGGCGACGGCCAGCGTTGCCGAAGTGAATATCCAGGCCTGGCCCGGATTGTTGAACATGCCGTGCAGTGTCGCCGAGACATCGAGGGGCGTCAGGTGCAGCCGCAATGAGCGCGGATTGACTTCCAGCCAGCGCAGTCCATCCCACGTTTCATCATTTACCAGCAATGCCAGGCGCTCGAGCGCTGTCATGACCTGTACATGCAATTGCTGCAAATCGACACCAGAATCCGCGAACTCTGCAAGCGCCCGTTGCATGTCGCCCAGTGCCAATTGCAGTGCCTGCAAGTCGTCGCGAATGTCCGGCAGCACTTCGGCCAGCTGGTGCTTGCCCTCCTGGCGCGGTGCGTGCGCGCGCAGCGACTGGATACTTAGCTGCAACTTGTCAATGCGGCGCTGCAGCTCGGTCTGCTGGAACGGCAGCGTCGCAGCACGAATTTCCTCGACTATGCGTTCCAGCTCGCGGCTGCCCAGGCTGACACCAAAAAACTGCACCGCAAGATCCGGAATCTGGTGTGCCTCATCGAGGATGAATGCCTCTGCACCTGGCAGAAACTCGACGAAACCGTGTTCCTTCATGGCGAGATCGGCAAGCAAGAGGTGATGATTGACGATGACCAGATCGGCCTCCTGGGCAGCGCGACGTGCTTTCACAACATGGCAATTGGCGTACTCCGGGCATTTCTGGCCAAGGCAGTTGTCAACCGTCGAAGTCACCAGCGGCCAGACGCCGGAGTCCTCTGCAACCTCGCTGAGTTCAGCGCGATCACCGCTGCGGGTTCGATAACGCCATTCGCGAATCTCGCGCAGATCGTCGCGCAGCGTGCTGCCAACCTCCGCAAGCTGGTCGAGTCGATGCAGGCACAGGTAGTTGGCACGGCCTTTGAGCAGCGCCGTGCTGACGGGCCGCCCGATCGCCTTGCCGACCAGCGGCAAATCGCGATGATACAACTGGTCCTGCAAGGCCTTGGTGCCGGTCGAGATGATGGTTTTCTTGCCGCTCTGCAAGGCCGGCAGCAGGTAAGCGAAAGTCTTGCCGGTACCGGTGCCGGCTTCGACCACCAGTTTGCTGCCGCTGGCAATGGTATCGGCGACTGCTTCGGCCATCCAGGCCTGCCCGGCGCGCAGCTGGAACCCCGGCAGCAATTGTTGCAACGGACTATCGATGGAAAAAAAATCAGCGAGCGAGATCACGCCGCCGAGAGTACACGTTTAAACCAGAAATCGCAGGGCTATCTGGCGGTTACTTTCTGCAGAAAGTGCTGGTCGGCCTTGACTGAGAATCGCAGGAACGGTCCCTGTGCCGTGTAACGTGCCTGGGTAAAATCGGCATCGTAAAAACCGCTGACATTGTATCCCGCACTAAGCCACATATTGTCCAGCAAGCGGAAGCCGACATCCATGCCGGCACCATAGTCGAAAACGCCCGACTGGTAGGCATGGTAAATACTGGAATTGACGCCGAAATCCCAGCGTTGGCTGAGGCTGCGGCGCCAATCGACCCCGATCAGGTCGGTAAACCCCGAGTAGCCATCGCCGTCGAATTCACTGCGCACAAACTTGAATGCATATTGCAACGACAGTTGGGCCGCGGCGCCGAGGCGCCGATTGGCATTGAAATTATTTATCAGGCGCCAGGACAACAACTGTTGGCCGCCCTGGGTTGCATCAGTGAAGATCAGGTCGGTGCGATTCAGGAAGGACCAGCGCTTGTCCGACTTGCGATAGGCCCAGCCTCCCTTTAACGCCACTGAGGTCATATCGTCACCGCCAATGGTATCGTTTTGCAGCAGGGTCATGCCCGCTGACATGCCATGACCGGCGACCGGCTCGCGATACCATCCTGCCAGCAAGGTATTGCGCTCTTCTCGATCGGAATTGCGGTGCTCGAAGCGCGAATTCGCGCTCCACATCCCGGCGCTGTACATGGCACCGACATAAGCTGCCAGGAAGTCCTCCTGGTTCGATCCCGTGGCCAGCTCGCGATCCGGGTCGAACTGGCGGGCATCGGCATCTCGCAAGGTATTGCTCTGGTCAACGCCAAAGTCCAGCGACCAGCGTTCGTTGAGCTGGAATCCCTGCACCAGGCCGACATTGGAAAACAGGCGCGGCCCGAATTCGGTCACCTCGTTGGTAACAAACGTATTCACTTGCGTGCGGTTCCACGGCGTCGCCTGAATGCCAATTCGCGTCATGGTCGCGTCCAGACCAACACCACTGGCATCTTCGTACTCGCCTACCAGCGATACATCCTTTAGCAGCTTGTAATCCGCACCCAGCACGAAACTCGTTGGATAATCAGTATTTTCGGCATCCCCGGAAATCGCCGAGCTGCCGCTGGCACGAAGCGTCAATCGATCGTCGAACATGCGCTGCGCCACGCCAAGTTCGGCAATGTCGCTCAATCGCGTCTCGCCGTCTTCAAACTCGTCTTCAGCATGCGTAAGGCCCAGCGTGGTACTAAATGAGTCGCGTTCGTAGCGCACGCGCCCGATAGCAAGTACGCGAATGTCTTCAGTTTCCAGATTCTGTTGCCAGCCCGCCTCGCCCTCGACTGCCCATTGCTCGCTGAATTTGCCGCGCGCCTCGACGCCGAGCCGGCGGAATCCACGGTCAGCGGCCGATTGATAGCCGAGTCCAAAACCGTTTTCGACTTCGCGGACAAAGGCGCGCACGTCCGCTTTCTCGCCGTTGTACTCGAGTTCGAGCGATTTCGCCGTGCCGTCTTGCGGCACACCCGCGACGATCGAGCTGGTACTTGCCAGTTCGGCTTTGAATTCCGCCTGCGGATTAACCTGCCAGCGCAGATCGACGCCGCTCAGGTCCGCCTCGGCACCAGCAGTGTCGTCACTGACGTAGGTCACACCTGCTTCCAGTGTTCGTACGGCATTGCCGATCGATACTCGACCGCCGGCCACAATGTCTTGATCCGCGTCGGATGCCGACTCGTACTCGACGATTATATAGACCGGATTGAAATCCTGGTCACGGCTTGGCACCGGTCGTTTGAAGTACAGGCTGCCGTTCTGCGCATCAAGGTTGTAGTCCAGGAAGCGATGCAGATTGGTAGTACTGATCACCTGGCCAGAGTCAAAACGGTCGCGTACTTCGAGGCGTACCTTGTCGCTGTTGGCGATGATCGGCGCAACACTCAGGCGGTACAGGCCTGAGGTTCCATCGCCGCGAATCTCGTCCCGATGAAAACCCTGGTTACTTTCTGCAGCAAACGCGGTATAGCCGATGTTGTCACCACGGTATTCACTCTTGAAACCATTGAAGCGCCGCTCGTAGCGCGCCAGATCGGTAACCGACAAGCCGGTATCGTAATCACCGAACAATGCATAGAACTGGCTGCGCTCGAGCTTGACGTAGAGCTTTCGTTGGCTTGGCGCCTCGAAGCGCTGTTCGCTGGTGTCCGCATACAACGGGTAATTGGCGTTCGGATCGACCACCGTGTCAAAACTGTTGCGCGTCTCGCTGCGTTCGCGGTCTGAATCGTAGGCAATAGTCATCAGGTATTTGCCCTTGATGCTGCCCTTGGCAAAGAATGCTACCCGCCCCTCGTCGACGTAACCTTCCTCATGACCTGCGGCCAAGGCAGCTGACAGGTTGTCCGACAAGGTGTCGTAGGCCGCCGTGCCTTCCGCGAAACCGACCAGGATCCACTCGCGATCGGCGGGCTTCAGCCACACGCGTAGCTGCTGTTCGCGTTCATGGTCAAATTTGAAGTTGAGTACTACCTCGCCCGACTGCGTGCTTGGCTCGAGTTCAATCAGCACGATGCCGTCAGCACCGACACGATAACTCGGTTCGCGCGGACCAATGCTGACCAGCTTGTTCTTGCGTTCGTTGTCCACGTCCCATGCCGACCGATACGGGGCATCGACGCGATAAGTACCGATGGTGCCGGTACGCGATGGTTTGCCGGCGCGATCAAACATGCGCACAGCAACAACAGGCTGCGTTTTGCCATCGGCGACCAGGCTCGACCGGCCGGCGACAAACTCACCGCGGATCGGTGCTCCGGAATAGTACACACTGCGTGTAAAGGCAGCAGCGCGGCTGCCATCGGCATTGGAAACAATGACACGGATCTGGTTGTCGCCGTCCTTGAGATCAACACCCTTCCAACGGGAAACGGCGACGGTTTTCGCAGCATTCACTGCCGTAGTATCAAAGTTCAGCTCGCTCACCGGGCTGTCATTGAGATAGATCTTGATGCTCTGGGTCGGCTCATGCTGCACCGATACCTTGGTCACCGGCAAAGCCGGCTGGAAACCTCTCTGCGGCAGCAGCAATGCGACGCCCGGCTGCAATGTTTCGATACCCGGCTCAACTTGCGACGCCGGCATTCCGGCATCCAGTTCGTCATCGGACCTGGCGCGATTACGCTCTGTCTCCTCACCAGGAATCGCCCCCAGCGTCGGCGTCACCATGGTACCGCTGGATTCCTGGGTCACCTGCAGGAACGACGGTTTGCTGCGGCGCGAACCCGACAGCACCATTTCCACGCGCCGGTTAGCCTGGCGACCGGCGGCGGTGTCGTTACTGACTACCGGCTCGTCAGCACCACGACCGGTCACCTGGATATTTTCCCTGGGCACCTGCAACGCATCTGCGACATAGAATGCCGCGGCCATGGCACGCGCCTCTGACAATACGTAATTGTTTTCGAACAGGTGCTGGTTTCGTGCACTGATCCTGGCGCTGTCGCTATGCCCGGTGGCGACAATACGAATGTCACTGACGCCCTGCCAGTCCTCGATCAGCAGGTCAAGCTTGAGTTCGTCCTCGGCGGAGAGGCTCGCCGACAGAACGTCGAACTTCAGGTCCAGAACGTAGCCTTCATTCTTGCTCACCGCGGCATCCCGAACCATCTTTGTTTCAGCGACCGGCGTCTGCTGATCTGCCGCAATCGGCGAATCGAATCTTGCCAGCGCTTTGGTCGAATGTTCGCCGGTGACATCAGCATCGATCGCGGCGACAAACCGGACGGTGCTCAGCCAGTCGCCGAACTGATCTGCAATCGGCATCGACAGCATGCTGTCCTGAATCACCGGATCGCCGGCATGCGCATCGCCGATACGCATCGTGCCCGGCAGGTAGTGCACTCCGTCCGGCAGCAGGAACATCAGCCTGATATTGTCGACCGCCACGTTGCCTTTGCCGCGCAGCGTCAATTCGTAGGCGACCTGTTCCGCACTGTCGGTCCCGGAACTCTGCAATTCGAGGTCAATGCGCCCTTCGGGCCGTGGTTTGCGTCGCAGGTAGAAATCGGCGCGCAGCAGGCTGCCCGGAGCAAGCTTGACGAACTGGGAATCGGCGCGGCCGGCGAAGGCCGGCGCATCGTCACAGCCGATGACATCAAAGTATTCGGGTACCGTGAAGGTATCGAGTTGTGCAACGTGGGTTCCAGGCTCCAAGCCTTCGAAATGGAAGCGGCCTCCCGCATCGCTGACGGCATAGCGTCCATCCTCGAGGTAAACGCGTATATTGGCTACGCCCTGTTCTTCGGAAAATGTTTGCTGGCTGCAGCCCGCTTCCAGTACACGGCCGATGATCGTGCCAGTGCTCCGGAACAGGTCCTCGGTGAGGCGAATTGTGGCGCTCGCCTCGTTGGAGACCAGCCCGGCGCTGGTCGTGGCGGTGGCACGATTAACCAGGTCCTGGTTGCGCTCGCCACCGATAATTTCGACCACGTAGGTGATCGTTACACGCTGCCCGACAGCCAGAGTCGCGATGCGGAATTCGAGCGTGCGCAGATCCGCACCCAGTACCGGGTCGGGTGCAGCCTGTGCATCAATGCGGGTTGAATCCGCAACATATCGCACGCCCGGTGGCAGTTGGTCGACGATCTGCACGTCGCTGAACGTTCCGGCCGTGGAACTGTTTTCAAGCTGTAACTCGTAGCGCACGAAATCACCTGGCGCTGCGACGGTGGTCGTCGTTGCCTTCTGCAGGAACAACGCGGATTCGCGCGGATCGACGGGAATGTCGAGCGAAAATGTAATGCCGCCTGACTTGCTGAAGGCGTTGCCAAAAGATCCCGGCTGCAGCGCGTAAGGCGCCCCGGGCAGATTTTGCAGGTCGCTGATCGATACAAGGGATGGTGCGGTGTATTCGGGCGGCGGCGTCACCAGTAGTCGATAGTCGCCATCGGGAACAACCGGAAAGCGGTACTCACCCGGACCAAACGTGTACGACGTTCCTGCACTGTCCATCACGGTGCCACCGCTGCTGATAACTGACGGAAACTGGCTTACGCCATCATTGCCGTAGACAATCGCGGGCAATCCGCTGCTGGCATAGACCAGTTCAATGCTGGCATTGCTGATTGCAGTGCCTGACACGGATTCGAAAACTCGCTGCACCGGATCGAGCAAGGCCGTATCGCTGGCAGTATCCCCGCCATCGGCCGGGTCGACGTATTGCACCACGATCGACGAACCGGACTGGCCCTGCAGCGCGCAGTCGCCGCTGCTTGCAGTACCGCCAGCCAGGGGTACAAATCCTGCGAATACTCCGGTGTTGGGACCGGTTTCGCTGAGGCGAATGGTTTCGGTATCGCCGCTGGTCGTATTGCTGACGGTGACCACGGCGTAGTCAATTAACTGGAAGTCCAGGTTCTGGTCTGCATCCGCCAGGCGCATGAAGGCCGACTCAGCCAACGTGTAGGCGGCCGCGGCACTGACCTCGTGCAGCTGCGTCGGGTCGATCAGAACACCACCGATAAGCACCGGATCGGCCAGCAAGACGAAACTCCCACCCTGCTCGCAGGCCGCGGGCCCAACCGTTTCCTGGTAGCTGCCGGTGCCCGCGCCGAGCACTCGCGTGAATTCCACACTCGACGGTGCTCGCACGACCGCCGTGGTGACAGTTACCGCATTGCTGGTGACCGTGACGCTCACCCCGGGCGTCGGCTGATAAGCGAGCTCTGCCTGGTTTGAAATGACTGCCCCCGGTGGACTGGCGAACGCAATCCCGGTGACCAGCAAGGCCCCGAGACACGCGACAAATCGCCGCGCCAGAACGTAGCGAGGGCCACCCTTGCGGGTGGCCCGTCGCCCGTTGGACTTCTGAGGTCCGTTAAGCACCGTGATCAGTCATCGCTGTCGACTTAGGTATTCGGGATCAATACCTGGAATCGGACAGTAGTTGACGTCCCTGCTGTGACATCGGGAACCGTAATGCTTAGCGCGCCAGTGCCGATGTCATAGGAACAACCGTCAGCGTCCGTATCGACCGCATCGTCGGCATTGCAGAACGAAGCGCCAGCGTTAAACGAGATGTTCGATGCGCCGGCGTTATACACACCGTTTTGCAGCACAACGTCCGCGATCTGGATGAGATCGGTCAGCGTTATGCCGGTTGCATCAGCCGCGCCGGTGGTGTTGTCGATGGTAACAATGTATTCGACAACAGCACCGGGCAGCGCTTTGCCGGAGCCGAATGGATCGGAAAACACGGTTGCAACTTTGGTGATTTCGAGGGCGGCAGAAATAATTTCGTAGCTGTCTTCTGCCTGCTCGAATCCGTTGTTGTCAGTATCGGCAAACACGCTTTCGATAACTGCCGGATCGTCGACTCCGGGGCTTTCTGCCAGCACGGCGTCGAGTGTACCGGGCGTCGCGACTGCGTCGGCATCGTCGGCTGCCGTTGCGGTGAGCTGGATGTTAGCGTAGTCACCGTTACTTACTGTCAGTGGCGCGTCGGCGAACACGTAAATCTCAACCACCGCGTCCTCCGCCAGCTCGTCGACGAAATCCAGGTCGGTTCCCAGGTCGGGTACGCCACCAGCGCCATCGCCGTTAGCGACACGAATCCGGTAGTTGCCGAGATCGGTCGTGTCTGCATTGCCAAAGACAGCGCCTGCGAAGTCGGCTACCGCAAGATCAAAGTCCATGATCGCATTGCCGTTATTGGTCAGCGTGAACGAGGCGATGACATCGGCATCACCCGGCGCGACCGGTGTGGTCGGACCACCGCTGGTCTCGACCAGCGTGAAGTCGACACGCCGGTCAACCAGGAACGTGGTCGGAGCGCCTGCTCCCGGCGTCGCGTTGCCTGTCGGGCTGGACTCGATCGGCGTCTGTGCGGCGGTACCAACGGTGTAGGCAACAGTTGCCTGGTTCGACACCGTCACACCCGCGTCCGTACCCAATGCCAGCGCCTGTTGCGCAAGCAACAGGGCACCGGCGGTTATGCCCAGCCGCAAGCTCCGACTGAGACTGTGTATTGCTACTTTCATCACGGTACTCCCTTTGTGGTTAAAACTATTTCAATACAGCGGTGAAACGCGCTGTTGCCATTGCGTTCACTGCCAGTTCGTTTTGCATCACCCAGCGAATGTGAGTGAAGTCAGCAGGACCGGCCGGTCGCGCGGTCCCGTCTTCCTCGACAGTCAAGGCGTTTGCGGCAGCAAAGTTTTGCCCGCCATCAACCGAAAACTGCAATTGCATGCCCGGGCCGAATGCAGAACCGTCTACATAGCTCAGTGTCTCTGCAATCGGGTTGGTGATGACGACATTGCCGGCCGGTTCGTCGCCCACATTCTGAAATGTGATCGTGTAGATAACGGCTTCGCCCGGCACCACGGTGTTGGCCGGTACCAGTCGTGTTTCGCTCTCGCCCGCGTCATTGACGAAAACTTCTTCTTTCTGCACCGTCGTCATGACGTTCAAAGATCCCTGCTCCTGGGCTGCCACAGGCAGACTCAGCAGTAGCAGGGTTAAAGTTGCGCTCATCAGGTATTTCATTGCGTTCCCCTTTTCATCGCTCGTTACATCAGGAATTACCCTAATCAATGGTCACCTGGAAGACGACGGTCTGGACGCCGTCCGCCTGTGTCAGGTCGCCCAGGCGCACCACCACGCGTGGCGCACCTGCCGTGTCGTACTCACCTGCATCAGCGTCGATGGCATCTGTCAGCGCCAACGCGTTCAGCGCGATGCTGGCCGGCACGAAGCTTGTGTAGGTCGGGATCAGGTCACTGAAGACACTCGCGGTAGCTGTGCCGCTCGACGTGACCTCGACCGTAACCGTGTAGGTAATCGTTGCGCCGGGAACCGGCTGTGTACCGCCAAACGGGTCACTGACGAGCTGCGATTTCACGACGTTCAGGACCACATCCGAGACCAGGTACTCTCCGATATCAGCGTCCTCGCCGCCGGTCGTACCTATGACGGCATCAACGCCGCCGTCACCCTGGCCAGGATATTCGGTGCCGGGTGCACCCGAACCGGTCAGCGCAGTCGCCGTAAGTTGGCTGAAGCCAATCTGGCTATTCACGACCAGCGCCGGAATGTCATTGACGATGAAGAAATTCTGGGATGCATCGGCCGCCAGCACCGGATCATTTACGCCCGGGTTGTAGGCCACGTCGCCAATATTGAAATCGCCGCTAGCGTCGGTGTCGAAATAGATTGCCGGCACAGCCGGGACCGGATCGAAATCGTCGCCGCCAATCAGGCTGTCAATTGCCAGTGCAAAAGCCTCACTGCCATTGCCCGTATTGCTCACGGTAAACAGGATCGCGCGACCGGTATCACCCGGCGCGACCAGGATTTGCGGACTTTGCCGCGTCACGATGACGTCGATGCGCTCGACCACGGTAATCGTGGCGACGTTCGACTGCAGCGTGACCGGAGTGCCGGCAAGATCAAATGTAACAGTCGCTGTGTTCTGAATCACCGTGCCAACCGGTGTACCTACGGCGCCGGCTGTCGTGCACAAGATGATAAACACGCAAGCGCATAATGTTGCTTGCAGCTGTGCGGACATTGCAGCGAGTCGCTGGTTTACTGTCTTCAAGATTTGTTCCTCTCGCAGGAGCGCCGACGCTTCAATGCGCGGCCCTTGGAACTGTCGGCGAATTGATGAAGCAACGCACGGAGAAACCCCTATTTGTCGCCGGTTTGTGAACGGCCTCACAGATTGCTCGTGAAGTCGCTCACAGTTGCCAGGCCTTTGCCGGCGAGGCCTGCAGCACTTTTTTTGCCGTCGTAGCAGCACGAATATGTCAATTCAAAAGCGCTGGTTTGCGGCATATCGCGATTGTGCTGCTTCGAAATTTTGCGGCTTGCATCCAGCAAGGTCACGGCGCGTATAATTACGCACCTTCTCAATCGGGCACCGCCGCGAGGCTGCGTCCAGTCGAGCATAAGTTAAATGACAGCTAACCACTCACCCCTGCGAAAGTGGGTTGATGAGGTCGCACGGCTTACTCAGCCTGAAGCCATACACTGGTGTACGGGAGACGACGAAGAATTTGCAGACCTGATCCGTCAAATGACGGACGATGGCACATTGGCGGCGCTGAACCAGGACAGCTATCCAAATTGCTACCTGCATCTGTCCGATCCGAGTGACGTTGCGCGCGTCGAGCACCTGACCTACGTCTGTACCGAGCGGCAGATCGATGCCGGACCCAACAATCACTGGATGAGCCCGGCCGATGGCCACGCGAAAATGGATGCGCTGTTTGCGGGCGCGATGCGCGGGCGCACCCTGTATGTTATCCCGTATTGCATGGGGCCGATCGACTCGCCGTATTCCCGCTGCGGCGTGGAAATCACCGACAGCGCGTATGTAGCAGTGAATATGAAGCTCATGACACGCATGGGCTCGGCAGCGCTGGCACGCATCGAACGCGACGGCAGCTTCGTGAAAGGCCTGCATTCTACCGGCGACCTGGATCCGGAACGGCGTTTCATCATGCACTACCCTGAAGAGCTGTCCATCAAAAGCATCGGCTCGGGCTACGGCGGCAATGCCCTGCTGGGCAAGAAATGCCATGCACTGCGCATCGCCAGCTACCAGGCCAGGAAGGAAGGCTGGCTCGCCGAGCACATGCTGATCGTTGGCATTGAAAATCCGCATGGGGAAACACACTACATTGCGTGTGCTTTCCCGTCGGCCTGTGGCAAGACCAATCTTGCCATGCTGATCCCGCCCGAGTCGCAGCCCGGCTGGAAAGTCTGGACGCTTGGCGACGACATCGCCTGGCTACATCTCGATGACGGGGGCACCTTGCGCGCCATCAATCCGGAGTCCGGTTACTTTGGCGTGGTACCGGGTACCAACGAAGAGACCAACAGGAACGCCTACGCCATGATCCGGCATGACACCATTTTTACCAACGTGGCGCGTACCGCGAATAACGAGCCGTGGTGGGAAGGGAAGAACGAGGGCGCACCGGCAATTGACTGGCAGGGGCGGCCGTACGATCCGGCGAACGGCAAGGCAGCGCACGCGAATTCGCGTTTCACGGTTGCCGCGCAGAACAATCCGGCCTATTCCAGGCTCGCCGAAGCGCCGCAAGGCGTGCCAATTTCCGCCATCGTTTTTGGCGGCCGCCGCAAGTCCGTAGCACCGCTGGTGTACCAGGCGAAGAACTGGCGGCACGGTGTGCTGGTCGGTGCCGGGGTCGCGTCAGAGACAACCGCAGCCAATGTCGGCAAGGTTGGCGTGGTGCGTCGTGACCCGATGGCGATGAAGCCCTTCTGCGGCTATAACTTCGCCGATTACTGGGCACACTGGTTGTCGTTTGCCGACCGTTCCCCTCGATTGCCGAAAATATTCCATGTCAACTGGTTCCGTCAGGGCCAGGATGGCAAATTCCTGTGGCCCGGTTTCGGCGATAACCTGCGCGTGCTGCGCTGGATCATCGAGCGCTGCGAGGAGCGTGTCGCGGCGGTCGAAACCGCCATCGGTTACCTGCCGGCGAGCGGTGACATCGACATGACCGGGCTGGCGGTCAGCGACGATGACATGTCGGCGTTGACTTCGATTGACGAGGATGAGTGGCGCGCTGAAATCGACGCTATCGGCGTGTACCTCGAGAGTTACGGCGAGCGCTTGCCCGATGAGCTTCGCGCCGAGCAAAAACGCATCGCCAAGGAATTGGGATAGAGCAAACGGGGTCAGAGCCCTTTCTCAAGAAAGGGCTCTGACCCCTTTTTCTTTTCCTAGGCCAGCGTCCGGTAGTGGATAGCGAGCGATGCGCCAGGCTCTTCGGCCTTGCCAAGACCGATGGTACCTTCCCCCTGCAATTCAATGCTGTCGCGGCGCACGAAGCTCTCGACGCCCTGCACGTTCTGCAGAAACGTGCCATTGGTACTTTGATCAATGATCATGATCTTGCCGCGCCGCATCTCGACCTTCGCGTGGATTCGCGAAATCAGGTTACCTTTGATCACGAGATCATTGTCATCGGCACGACCGAGGGTGACACTTTTGCACTTGTCGCTGACCACGACTTTCTGCTCTCGAAACGAGAGCTCAACCTTGGCGTCCTTACGCTCCTGCCCCTCCCATTCGATGGTCGGCAGCATGCTGGTTGCCTCATCGGGATTCCACAACAACTCGTACAGCGCTACCTCATCAAGTTTGCCGCGCACCGTCGCCACATCAATCTGTCGCGTCTGCTCACGGTACTTGTCCGTCATTTTCTTGACCGTATCGCCGGAGATGACGATCTGCCTGGCCTTGGCTTGCGAAGTCATGCGATTGGCGGTGTGCACCGCCGCGCCGAAGATATCGTTCTGTTCCTGCACGACCGGTCCGAAGTGACAACCAATGCGAATGGATACCGGGATTCGACCTTCCTGCTTGTTTTCAGCTGATATGCGCGCCTGCATCAGGATTGCAGCAGCCATGGCCTCGTCCACGGATGGAAACGTCGCCATGATCTCGTCGCCAATGGTCTTGATCACCGTGCCGTTAAACTGGTGGGTCGCGTCCTTCATTACTTCGACGCACTTGGCAACGGTTTCGCTGGCCTTGGTGTCACCGAACTTGTCATATAGCTGGGTACTGCCAACGACGTCAGCAAACAAGATCGCAACTTCCAGGTCCTTAGCCATTCCGCGTATGTAACTGTTTAAAATACAAGGTTATTTTTCAGCGACCACATAGGCAACCCAGGCCAAGTCGGCCTCGCCTTTGGCATTTGGCGTGAATTCGCCATTGCCGTCGCCGTGTTCGTCCTCGCCCTCCCAGTAGACTGTCACATTGCTGAAGCCGGCATCGAGCAGCAGGTCACGAATCTCAGGCGCCGTCCAAAGCCGCCAGGAATAGCTGAATGCCCGCTTGATCCTGGAACCGTCCTTGAACTTGAAATGTATGTAGCACTGCAGGTGATTGGTTACCGGGTGAAATTTTGCCTGGTGCCAGATATAGGTGAAACCGTCGTGCTTGGTCTTTTCCTTGGTTTCTTCCATGGATTCGGGACCACCAAACAGGTCCAGGAACAACAGGCCATCGCTCTTGATTGCCTGGTAGCAACGGCGCAGGTAATTCAGCATTTGCGCCCGCTCATCGAATATCCAGTAACTGAAATTGAACGCCACGAGCAGGTCCACCGGCGGCGTTTCGACGGTCTGCACATCCGATTCAATCAGCCTGACGCGGGCCTGGTCCGCCGGGGCCAGGCGGCTGACGCGATGCTGCCTGCCCCAGTCCAGCACGGCCGCGTCGATATCGACCCCGATGGCGGAATAATCGCCCCCCTGTTTGACCCATTCGCAGGCGAGGCTGGCCGTGCCGCAAAAATCTTCGCGCAGAGTATGCGCAACGCGGCCCGTCCGTTCGGCAAACGTAGCCTTCAGGAAGGCAACTTCGTGCTCGACGTTCTGTACCGACTCCTCATAAAGTTCATGTATGTCGGCCAGGTCAGCCATTGATGGCTGCTTTCCTTGGTTCGCTGTTTTCGCGCTCATCTGGGGATTTATCGCTCGGTTGCTGTTGCAGGACCCGATATTGTAACGGCGGAATCCTTAGGCCGCCATCGACATTGTGTCGAGGGCGGCGATAACAACTTCAATGCCCGCGCCTTCTCGATACGCATTTTCTGCAAGCGTGCGGCGCCAAGCTCGCGCACCCGGCTGTTCGGCAAACAATCCCGACATGTGGCGCGTAATGCGCGACAGGCGCTCGCCCGCGGCGAGTTCACTCTTTATATACGGGAGCATCTGCTCCACCACGGCGCGACGCCCCGGCATCGGCCACTCCGGATGCAGATGCTGCTCTAACTCGGCAAGAAAGTATGGCTGCTGGTAGGCCTGTCTACCGATCATCACGCCGTCGACATGAGGCAGCACCTCATCGACCTGTGCCAGCGTTCGCACGCCACCATTCAGCACGACCTGTAAATCCGGGTAGTCGCTTTTCAGGCGATAGACGCGTTCGTAGTCAAGCGGCGGCACGCTACGATTCTGCTTGGGGCTCAAGCCATCAAGCAGTGCAATGCGCGCGTGCACGATAAAAGTTCGGCAGCCTGCATCAATCAGCGGATCAACGAATCGCCGCAGAAAGTCGTAGCTGTCGTGCGCGTCGATACCGATGCGCGTCTTGATCGTGACCGGTATAGCGACGACTGCGCGCATCGCCTTGTAGCAGCGCACAACAATATCCGGGCTCGCCATCAGACAGGCACCAAATTGCCCGCTCTGCACGCGGTCGCTCGGGCAACCCACATTGACATTAATCTCGTCGTAACCATAGTTGGCCGCAGCGAGCGCCGCCGTCGCCATCCAGCCGGCGTCGCTGCCACCGAGCTGCAGCGCGATGGGGTGCTCGGCCGCGTTGTAACGCAACAAATGCTCGTGGTCGCCGTGCACGATCGCCGCAGCCGTTACCATCTCTGTGTATAGACGTGCGCTCGGCGACAGCAGCCGCATGAAATAACGGCAATGCCGGTCGGTCCAATCCATCATCGGGGCAACCAATATCCTGTTGTCCATGCTGTGCCGGGTAACTCGCTCAGATGACATTTTTGTCCCGCAATTCCTGGACCGCTGCGGTATCCAGCCCCAGCTGTTGCAGTACCTCGTCCGTGTGCTGACCCAGGACCGGCGGCGCCCGCTCAAATTGCAACGGAGCATTCCGGAACCGCATCGGGCTCACGATCTGCGGCACTTTTCCGGCCAGTGGGTGATCGAGCTCGCGCAGCATGCCACGATGTTTAAGCTGCGGCTCCTGTAACACATCCGGAATCGAGTTGATGGGACTGCACGGTACGCCGACGTTTTCCATGCGGCCTACCCACGCAGCCATGTCATCGCACGCAAGGGCGTCAGTAATCATCGCGTTCAAGGCCGCAAGATTATGCACCCGGTCCGAATTTCTTTTGAAACGTGCGTCGTCCGCCATTTCAGCGCACCCCAGCTGCTCGACGAACTTTGCGAACTGATCATCATTGCCCACCGCGACGGCGATCTTGCCATCCCGGCACGCATAAACGTTTTGCGGCTGAATATTTGGATGGCTGTTGCCATGCCGTTTTGGTGACCTCCCGGTGAGCAGGAAATTCATGGACTGGTTTGCGAGAAAGCCGAGCTGCACGTCGAGCATGGCAAGATCGATGTAGTCACCTTTGCCGGTTTCGGCACGTCGCGCCAGTGCCGCCAGCACCGCAACCGTGGCGTACATGCCGGTCATGAGATCGACGATTGGTAAACCGACTTTTTGCGGGCCACCGCCCGGCTTGTCGTCGGCCTCGCCCGTAATACTCATCAGGCCGCCCATCGCCTGGATCATGAAATCGTAAGCGGCCTGCGATTTGCGCGGCCCATCCTGTCCAAAGCCGGTCACGGACGCGTAGATCAGCGCCGGATTTTCACGCTGCAGGTCCTCGAAGGCGAGACCGTAACGCGCGAGTGTGCCGACCTTGTAATTCTCCAGCACGATATCGCACTCGCGAGCGAGGCGACGCACAACAGCCTGGCCTTCAGGCCTGGATATATCAAGTGTCACCGAACGCTTGCCGCGATTGACACACAGGTAATAGCCAGAATCCCGGGTCTCGTTCCCAGCCGTGTCCTGCAAGAAAGGCGGCCCCCAGCTGCGCGTGTCGTCGCCGGCACCCGGTCGTTCGATCTTGATCACGTCCGCGCCGAGGTCGGCGAGTATCTGGCTGGCCCAGGGGCCCGCCATGATCCGGCTGAGATCGAGCACACGAACATGCCCGAGCGGGCCGGTTCCGGAATGCCTGTTCATCAGGTGCTGTCCCCAATGCCATCCTGCTCCGGCCAATACAGCCGCCGCGGATTGTCGACCAGAAGTTTTTGTCGCAATGCTTCGCTTGCCGCGATGCGCGGCAGCATGTCGACCAGCTGGCCATCGTCCGGAATCGCATGCTGCATGTTCGGATGCGGCCAGTCGCTGCCCCAGAGACAGCGGTCAGGATAGTCGGCAACGAGCGGCGCCACGGCGCTCGCGAATGCGTCCCAGGGCGGTCCGGCGCCATCCAGCCGATCCGGGCAGGTGGCCTTGAAGCAGATATCTTCACGGCTGTCGAGCAGGCGCCGCAGCGCGATCAGGTCGGGGCCATCCGGCCCCGCCGTGACATCCGGTCGACCCATGTGATCGATTACGATGGGTACCGGGATGGCGTCGAGAAACGGCCGCAACCCGGCCAGCAGTTCAGCCTCGAAGTAGACCACCGCGTGCCAGCCGAGTGCCTCGATACGTTTCGCGATGGTAATGAATTGGTCCTTGGGCGCAGCGTCGACCAGGCGCTTGAGAAAATTAAAGCGCACACCACGGATGCCGCCCGCGTGCAGGACTTCGAGTTCCGTGTCGGCAATATCGGCATCAACCACCGCTATGCCGCGTGCCTTGCCATGCGAGAGTGCGATCGCATTCAAGGTAGCCGCATTGTCGGTGCCATGGCAGGAGGCCTGCACGATAACGTTACGCGAGAAGCCCAGCCGGTCGCGCAGCGCGAACAGCATTTCGGGCGTTGCATCCGCCGGCAGGTATTTCGCCCTGGTGCTGAACGGAAACCTGGCCTCTGGCCCGAAGACGTGGCAATGCGCATCGACCGCGCCGGGCGGCGCGACGAATTCCGGCACGCCTGGACTGGCAAGCCAGCTGACGATGCGGTCTTTCACGCGAAAATCCGTCCATCCATCAGCTTGCGCGCGGTGCGCAGCATCGCCGCACTGGTTACCGCGCCGCCTGCATCGAGCTGCATCACGCAGGTGGTTTCGCCGCTGGCATGTTCGACCGACAGGGTCTTGCGCCTGCCGCCGGCAATGATGGCAACCTCCGCCGCGGGAGATCCCTGAAGCAGGCAGGCGGTGGCAACGCTGACCGCCCCAAGCACGCCGATCGAGGCATGCGCACGCTGCGGGATGAAACTGCGCACGGTCACGGCGCCGCCCTTGCGCGGCGGCGCTACCAGCATCATCTTCGGCACTGACATCCGGGAGACGTCGCCGAGGTTCATGCGTTCGCCGACTGCGAGTCGAATCGCCTCGATGCGTGCTTTCAGGTCGAGCGCACTATCGAGTTCGTCGCAGCTTTCATAGCCGCTGGCACCAAGGTCGCTGGCTTTCATGACCACACAGGGCATGCCATTATCTATAAGAGTGACCGCCACGCCGTTAACCCGGTCGCAGACATTGCCGGTCGGCAGCAGCGCACCGCAGCTGGAGCCAGCCGTGTCGCGGAATTCGAGTGGCACTGGCGCGGCCGTTCCCGGTACGCCGTCGATGCGCGCATCACCAAGGTAGCTGACCGCGCCGTTCGGCGTCTGCACGGTAGCGACCGCGACCTGGCCCGTGTTGACCATAAAAATCGAAACCCGGGTTTCGCCCGCGGTCGCCGTGACCAGGCCGCGCTCGATCGCGAAGGGTCCGACGCCGGCGAGAATATTGCCGCAATTCTGCTGGTCCGACACCAGGGCCTGGTCAACGAACACCTGCAGGAACAGGTAATCGACGTCGATACCTGGCCGTTCTGACTTGCTGACCACGGCGACTTTGCTGGTCAGCGGATGCGCGCCGCCCATACCATCGATTTGCAGCGGATCGGGCGAGCCCATTGCACGCAGCAGGAATGCGTCACGCACCGCGACATCGCCGGGCAGGTCGTCACGCAGGAAATAGCCGCCCTTGGATGTGCCACCGCGCATCCACATCACGGGAATACCTTTACCAGACATCTGTTCCAGCCACGTTAATGCTCTCCCCGGATCCGGCTATGCCAACAGTTCAACATGACGCCGGCAGAAATGTAATGCAGAACTGTACACCAGCTATAGGTCCATGCTAATTGACGAGTAATGGAAATACCCGACCTTAACGCGCCCATGGCTGAAACATATGAAACAGAACATTCATGACTATCTCGCCGAGCTCGAGGACATTCCCGGCACCCGCGTCTACACCGCACAGCGCGCACGCAAGGGCTACTGGATGAACCAGTTTGCGATGAGCCTGATGCAGGACGAAAACCGCGCGCGCTGGAAAGCGGACGAAAAAGCCTATCTCGCGGACTGGCCGATGAGCGACGAGCAGCGCCAGTCGATCCTGGATCGCGACTACAATCGCATGCTCGATCTCGGCGGCAACATCTATTTTCTGGCCAAGGTGTTCGCCACCGACGGCCTCAGTTTTGTGCAGGCCGTCTCGACCATGACCGGCATGAGCGTCGCGGACTATCAGGCCATGATGCTGGCCGGTGGCCGCTCGCCCGAAGGCCTGCGCTCGAAATCGTCGGGCAACTGAGATGGCCAGGATCACCCACGGCATAGCATCCAGCCACGTGCCGGCGATCGGTGCCGCCATGGATCTCGGCAAGGCCGGCGAAGATTACTGGCAACCCGTGTTTGCTGGCTATGAATGGACCCGCCGCTGGATCCGCGATGCTGGCAAACCGGACGTCGTCATCCTCGTTTATAACGACCACGCATCGGCCTTCGACATGAACATCATTCCGACTTTCGCCATCGGCGCCGGCGAGAAATTTGCGCCCTGCGATGAAGGCTGGGGCCCGCGCCCGGTGCCGGTTGTTCAGGGTCATCCCGATCTTGCCTGGCATCTCGCGCAATGTCTGATCCTGGATGAATTCGACATGACCATCATTAGCGCACTCGAGGTCGATCACGGGCTCACGGTGCCGCTGTCACTAATGTTCGGCAAAGTCGATGCCTGGCCCTGCCCCGTGGTGCCGCTCGCCGTCAATGTGGTGACCTATCCGCCGCCGTCCGGCAATCGCTGCTGGGCGTTGGGTGAAGCCATGCGACGCGCGGTGACAAGTTTTCCCGACAATCTGAATGTGCAGGTCTGGGGCACCGGCGGCATGAGCCACCAGTTGCAGGGTCCGCGCGCCGGCCTGATCAATGCCGAGTGGGACAATCGTTTCCTGGACCGGCTGGTCGGCGATGCGGACGAGCTGCGGCACATCCCGCATATCGAATATCTCCGCGAGACCGGTTCGGAAGGCATCGAGATGGTAATGTGGCTGATCATGCGCGGCGCGCTCGGCAAAAAGACGCGCTGCCTGCATCGTCATTATCATGTCCCGGCCAGCAACACCGCGGTGGGACACATCGTATTGGAGTCCGTAGCATGAGAATCGCACTCGCAGGCGCCGGCGCCTTTGGTGAGAAACACCTCGATGCACTGCAACGGATCGACGGCGTCGAAATTGTCTCGATCATCAGCCGTACCGCCGGGCAGGCGGCCGCCGTCGCAAAAAAATATGGCGTCGGCCACAGCTCGACCGAATTAAATTATGCGCTGGATCGCGATGACGTCGATGCCGTCATCCTTTGTACGCCGACCCAGCTGCATGCGGCCCAGGCCATTGCCTGCATGGCAGCCGGCAAGCATGTACAGGTTGAAATTCCGCTCGCCGACAGCTGGGCGGACAGCCAGGCGGTGTGGAAAAAACAGCAGCAAACTGGGCTGGTCTGCATGGTCGGCCACACGCGACGCTTCAACCCCTCGCACCAGTATGTGCACAACAGGATTACTGCAGGAGAATTCAGGATCCAGCAGCTGGACGTGCAGACCTATTTCTTCCGCCGCAAGAACATGAACGCGAAGGGTGAACCACGCAGCTGGACCGATCACCTGCTGTGGCACCACGCGGCGCATACGGTCGACCTGTTCGCTTACCAGGCTGGTACGATCGTCAAGGCCAATGCCCTGCAGGGGCCCAAACATGCGGAGCTCGGTATCGCGATGGATATGTCGATACAATTGCAGTCAGAAAGCGGCGCCATCTGCACCTTGTCGCTATCGTTCAACAACGACGGGCCACTCGGTACTTTTTTCCGTTATATCGGCGACACGGCGACCTACATTGCGCGTTATGATGATCTTGTGAATGGCAGGGAGGAGCCGATCGACGTCTCCGGGGTCGATGTGTCGATGAACGGCATCGAACTGCAGGACCGCGAGTTCATCGCCGCAATTCGTGACAGGCGCGAACCCAATGCCTCGGTTGCGCAGGTGCTCGATTGCTACCGGGTCCTGCATGAGCTGGAAGGACAATTGTGATGCACATAAACCGATTCAGTCATTCCCTTTAGCTCCACCGGTTACTGGATATACCTCGGCGATCAGCCTGTCGTGCACCTCGTCATGGACGACTCAATCGACCCGGGCAAGTCCCGGTCCGCAGATCTCATCGACCATGTCGCCTTCGAATGTTCCGACATAGCGCCTGCGCTCAAGGCTGGCGTGATGCCAGGAATTTCAGGATGACGGGTGTCGCTATGGTAGTAACCAGCGCCATGATGACGATTGAAGAATAAAGGGCGCGAACAATCGGTGGTGGCGGATCCGGCAGCAGGAAGACCCCCCGCCTGCAGCGCCATACCGGCAACAATCAGCTCGACCGCACCGCGACCGCTCATGCCAACACCTACCATCAGCGCTTCATGCCGGGAATGGCCCACCCAGTATGCCGGCAGACCAGCACCGACAATCTTGCTGCACAGCGCAATGAGTACAAAGACAGTGACGAAAACCGGAGTCGCAGTGACTGCACTGAAATCCAGCTGCATACCCACCGAGACAAAAAAGATTGGCGCGAAAAACCCCTGTGTGATACCCGACATCTGGTTCTCGACACGCTCGTAGACATGCCTGTCCACAACGTTCGGGTGGAAGAACATGCCGGCAAGAAACGCGCCGATTATGAAATGCATGTCCATGCGTTCGGCAAATATCGCGTAGGCCAGGGCCGCCATCAGCATCATGCTGAAATCGACCTCCGGGAAACGCAGATACCGAAAGTACCCGGCGATGCGTGCAAACAGGAATAACCCGGCCGGGATCGTAACCGCGAAGAAGAATACGACTTTGGCAATGAGCGGAAAGATGGAATACAGGTAAAATTCACTACCGGCGCCCTCGCCCATGGCTGCGATGACGATGGCGAGCAGGAACAGGCTGATGAGGTCGTCCCACAATGCCGCAGCGACGACTGTTTTGCCTACGCGAGTCTCGAGTTGACCGATATCCATGAATATCCGCACGGCGACCGGAACGGCGGTAATCGCGAGTGCTGTACCCAGTAACAGGCACTGCACCAGCTTGAGCGGCGATTCGGGAAGCACAATGAGGCCCAGCAAAATTCCCGCAGCGATCGGCACGACCATGCCACCGACAGCGACCAGTATCGCCAGCTTCGAGGTACGCGCGAAGTCGAGCGGCTCCATGCGCACGCCGGCCAGCAGCATCAGGAAGAACATGCCGAGATCGACAATCGACCTGAACGTTTCGCTTAAGGCAGACCCGACCGCGCCGCGAGTTCCGCAAACACTCGCGTCACGACGAGTAACACCAGGACTAGATACAGGACATCCATTGTATTGGTCAGCCCGTACGAGGCGCGACGGAAAAAATACTGCGGCACGACGCTTGCACCGGCCATGCGTACTAGTACTGACCCAAGCGATGCGCGTGGCGGCATTGTAGGTAAGAACCACAATAGGCCGCAGTTTCCGTCCGGCGCATCATAATCGTTGCTGAGTGGCTGTGCCGGATACAGACCGCGACCAGCCGGATTGCATTCCAATCACAATGGAGATCGTCGATGCCGGCTCACGAAACATTCTATGAAGTTATGCGCCAGCATGGCATTACGCGCCGAAGCTTCCTCAAATTTTGCAGTCTCACCGCGGCAGGGCTCGGGCTCGGTCCCGAATTCGCGGGCACGATTGCGCATGCGCTCGAGACCAAACCGCGCACGCCGGTTATCTGGCTGCACGGCCTTGAGTGCACCTGTTGTACGGAGTCGTTTATCCGCTCCGGCAATCCGCTCGCCGGCGACGTCATACTGTCAATGATCTCGCTCGACTACGACGACACGCTGATGGCGGCTGCGGGGCACCAGGCCGAGGAACTGCTGGCCCAAACTGTCGAGAAATACGACGGCCAGTACATCCTCGCCTGTGAGGGCAATCCGCCCCTCAACGAGGACGGCATGTACTGCATCCAGGGCGGCAGACCCTATGTCGAAAAGCTCCGTTACATGGCCGACCACTGCAAGGCAATCATCGCGTGGGGATCCTGTGCGTCGTGGGGCTGCGTGCAGGCGGCACGGCCAAACCCGACGCGGGCTACGCCGATCCACAAGGTCATACTCGACAAGCCGGTCATCAAGGTGCCGGGCTGCCCGCCCATTGCCGAAGTCATGACCGGCGTCATCACCTACATGATTGCATTCGATGCACTGCCCGAGCTCGACCGCCAGGGCCGGCCGAAAATGTTCTACGGGCAACGCCTGCATGACAAATGCTACCGGCGCCCGCACTTTGATGCCGGCCAGTTCGTCGAGCGCTTTGACGATGAAGGCGCGCGGAAGGGCTACTGCCTGTACAAGGTCGGTTGCAAGGGACCAACAACGTACAACGCCTGCTCGACGCTGGAATGGAACGGCGGCCTGTCCTGGCCGGTCAAGTCCGGGCACGGCTGCCTGGGCTGCGCAGAGGACAATTTCTGGGATAAGGGCTCTTTCTACAACGCAGTTACGAATTTTGGCGCAATGGGCGGCGTCGAGGCCACAGCCGACAGGATCGGCGGCGTACTTGCCGGCGCTGCAGCGGTCGGCGTGGCCGCGCACGCTGCTGCAACAGCGGTAAGCCGCCTGAGGAGCAGCGAAGCAAAGGGGGCGCAGCATGAGTAAGACGGTAACAGCGAACGGTTTTGCGCTCGACGACAGCGGCCAACGTGTGGTTGTCGATCCGGTGTGCCGCATTGAGGGACATTTGCGCATCGAGGTCAACGTTGACGAGAACAACACGATTCGCAATGCAGTATCGACCGGCAACATGTGGCGCGGCCTTGAAATCATCCTGAAAGGCCGCGATCCGCGCGACGCGTGGGCATTCACCGAGCGTATTTGTGGCGTCTGTACCGGTGTGCATGCGCTGGTTTCCTGTCGCGCCGTCGAGGACGCGCTGGCGATCGAGATTCCGAAAAATGCAAACTCCATTCGCAATTTGATGATGCTGGCGCAGTACACGCAGGACCACCTGGTGCACTTCTATCACCTGCACGCGCTGGACTGGGTCGATGTCGTCAGCGCGCTGAGTGCCGATCCGGCGGCGACGTCGGCGCTGCAGCAAAGCATCTCGCCATGGCCGAAATCCTCGCCGGGTTATTTCCGCGACGTGCAAAACCGCATCAAGCGTTTCGTCGAGTCCGGCCAGCTCGGCCCGTTTGCCAATGCCTACTGGGGCAGCCCGGCCTACAAGTTGCCCGCCGAGGCCAATCTGATGGCCGTGACGCACTACCTCGAGGCGCTCGATTTCCAGAAAGAGATCGTCAAGATTCATACCATTTTTGGTGGCCGTAACCCGCACCCCAACTGGCTGGTCGGCGGCATGCCCTGCTCGATCAACGTCAACGACACCGGCGCCGTGGGCGCCGTGAACATGGCCTGGTTGAACCAGGTCTCGGACATCATCGACAAATCCATCACTTTCGTGGACCAGGTGTACATACCCGACCTGAAAGCGATCGCCTCGTTCTACAAGGACTGGAATTATGGCGGCGGGCTCTCAGGCAAGAACGTTATGGCCTACGGCGAATTTCCAGCGATTGCCAACAACTACACGAACGAGTCCTGGATGCTGCCGAATGGCGCTATTCTGAACGGCGACCTCGGAACTGTTTATGACGTCGACCCGCGCGACCCCGAACAGATCCGCGAATTTGTCACCCATTCCTGGTACCAGTACCCCGACCCGGATGCCGGCCTGCACCCGTGGGATGGCGTCACGGAGCCGCGCTTTGAACTCGGGCCGAATGCCAAGGGCACGAAGACCAATATCGAGGCACTGGACGAGGCGGCGAAATATTCCTGGCTGAAAGCACCGCGCTGGCGCGGCAATGCCATGGAAGTCGGCCCGCTCGCCCGCTACCTGGTGGCATATGCGCGCGGCCAGGAAGACATCCGGGCACAGGTTGACGGCCTGCTCGCCGAGCTCGGTTTGCCGATCACGGCACTGTTTTCGACGCTCGGCCGAACGGCGGCACGAGGACTCGAGTGCTCATGGACGGCGCACAAGATGCGCGTGGTATTCGACGAGATGCTGGCGAACATCAAGACCGGCGATGTCGCGACCGCCAATATGCAGAAGTGGGAACCCGAGACCTGGCCCGCAGACGCCAGGGGTGTTGGTTTTGGCGAAGCGCCACGCGGCGCGCTCGGGCACTGGATCCATATCCAGGATACGAAGCTGGCCAACTACCAGGCCGTCGTGCCGACCACCTGGAACGCTTCGCCGCGCGACCCGCAGGGCAATATCGGCGCCTACGAGGCCGCGCTGCTGGGTACGCCGATGGCGAACCCGGAACAGCCGCTGGAAATCCTGCGCACGATTCACAGCTTCGATCCCTGCCTCGCCTGCGCATCGCACGTGATGTCGCCCGATGGCCGGGAGCTGGCGCATGTCCGGATTCGGTAGCGAGGAGAATTGACGCATGGCCAGTACCGCCGCAGACAGCGTTCCAGGCAGCCAACGGCAGCCGGTTTACGTTTTCGAATTGCCGGTCCGCATCTGGCACGGGCTGCATGCCTTGTCGATCCTGGTGCTGGCGGTCACCGGCTACCTGATCGCGAATCCCTTGTCGAGCCCGCCGGGCGAAGCCAGCGAACATTTCCTGATGGGCAATCTGCGGCTGATTCACTTCATTGCCGCTTACGTATTTACGATCGGTTTCGCGGTGCGCATTTACTGGGGTTTCGTCGGCAATAAGTATTCGCGTGAGCTGCTTTATCTGCCCGTCTGGCGCCGTGCCTGGTGGCACGATCTCATTGAAGAAGTGAAGTTCTACCTGTTCCTGCGCCGCGAGGCGCCGCCCAATGTGGGCCACAATGCATTGGCCCAATTCGCCATGTGGATTTTCAACGTGCTGCTGGGTTTTTTCATGATCGTGACCGGCTTCGCCCTGTACGGCGAGGGGCTTGGCCTCGGCAGCTGGGCCGACGCCTGGTTTGGCTGGGCCATCCCGTTGCTGGGCGGCTCACAGGAGGTGCGCATGCTGCACATCCTCGGCATGTGGTTGTTTATCGTATTTACCATCATTCATATATACATGGCGATCCGCGCCGACCTCGTGAGTTCTCAGAGCAGCGTCAGGACGATCATCAACGGCTGGCGCACGTACCGTGACTGATGCCGTGGATACTTGCCATCACAACTTCGACACGCTGATCCTCGGTATCGGTAACGTGCTTTGGGCCGATGAGGGCTTTGGCGTGCGCTGCATCGAGGCCCTGAATGAGCGCTACGAGTTCGAACCCGGTGTGCGGCTGATGGATGGCGGCACGCAGGGAATTTTTCTGCTGCCCTGGGTGCGATCGGCTGGGCGCCTGCTGATCTTCGACGCCATCGATTTCGGCCTGGCGCCGGCGACTCTGAAACTCATCATTGGCGACGCCGTGCCCAGTTATATGGCCGCAAAAAAAGTCAGCATGCACCAGGCAGGCTTCCAGGAAGTGTTGTCGTCAGCAAAACTGTCGGGCGAGTTCCCGGGCCAGGTTGCACTGGTCGGCGTGCAACCCGCAATCCTTAACGACTATGGCGGCAGCCTGACCCCCGGCGTGAAAGCCCAGGTCGAGCCGGCGCTGGCACTGGCCCGCGAGGTACTGCAAGACTGGGGCATCGAATTCGAACGCCGCAAGACGGTGCTGCCGGCGCGGGAGCGAACCGGTCCCGGCGCACTCGCCATCCATGACTATGAACACGGCCGCCCCCTGCCGGGTGGAGCGCGGCCATGAGCCATGCACTCGTCGATCGGCTCGTCACCGAGCTCGGCTACGCGGATGTTTCGCTGGCCAGCCACGATGATTTTGTCGCCATGCCGGGCATGAACGTGCTGTTTTTCCCGGGCGACACGACGACGGTGCGCGATGCAACCGATGTCGCGGTGGTCCTGCCAGAACTGGTCACAGCCTTCGATGGCCAATTGCGGCCCGGCGTGGTGCGTGATGTCTTTGGTGATGGCAACGCGTTGCGGCGCCGTTACGGTTTTACCGAGTACCCGGCGCTGGTATTTGTACGCGGCGGTGATTTCGTGGGTTCGCTGACCCGGATTCGGGACTGGAGCGAATATCTCGAGAAAATCGGCGAACTTCTGCTGAGCGCTCCGCGGCGGGCGCCCGGATTCAGTATTCCGGTCGTCACCGAGATTTCATGATGGATATTGGATCGATTCCTGTGCGTGTGATCGGCCCCCGCAGTCAGCCGGAGGAACACGACGGCCAGGTCCTGTCCTACATCGATATGCCCAGCGAAATGTGGTCCTACAGACCTCCGGAGCTGCCGGAGCCGGACGCCGTGCAGAACCTCGCGGCAGCTCGCGACGCGATGCAATGGCTGCAACAGGCGCTGGCAAGATATCCGCACTGCGCAGCGCCGCAACTCGCGAACCTGACGGCGCTTGATGACGACAATCGCGGCCTGGTCAACCAGATACTTGGCGAAGGCGAGGTCGCTATCAGTTTCAACGGCGAGCTGCGTGCACGGACGCAGGAAGCGGTGCTCGCGGGTGTGTGGCGCACACTGTACCTCGACGATGCAGATCGCATCATCGCTGACATACTCGAAGTTGCCGACGCTCCGCACGTGGTTCGCATGGCAGCCGCCGGCAAGCGTGAGATTGTTGCCCGGCCGGGCGACGATTCCGCCGATCTCATGAATGCATTGTCGCTGCTGGTCGAATTGCGATCGCACGTGCAGGACTACGAGCTGAGCGGCAAGCCGCACGTGATCAACCTCACGCTGCTGCCGTTGTCGGATGCCGACCTGGTGTTCCTCGATGAACAACTCGGCCGCGGCCCGGTTGACACATTGTCGCGTGCGTATGGCAAGTGCCAGGTCATCAGCACCCAGGTGCCGAACGTCTGGTGGGTACGTTTCTACAATTCGATGAACACGCTGATCCTGAACACACTCGAAGTCATCGATGTACCCGCGGTCATTTGTGCCGCACCGGAGGACCTGCAGGATTCGGCGCAGCGCCTCGCGGGACTGCTGACGCCGTACTGGCCCGACACCAACGCGACGCGGTACGAATGCCGGATCTGCTGGTATCTCTACGATCCCGCCGCAGGTGATCCACTCGAGCAGATTCCGGCTGGCACTGAATTTCGTGACCTCCCAGAACACTGGCGTTGCCCGCAATGCGACGCCGGGCAATTCGCGTTTCTGCCCGCTGGTGCATGAGCTATCCGTCTGCAGCGCGCTTCTCGACCAGGTCGAGAGGATCGCGCGCGAAAAAAACGCACTGAGCGTATCCCGAATCGTGCTGCGACTCGGACCGTTGTCGGGTATTGAACCGCGGTTGCTGCAACGCGCATACCCGTTGGCAGCTGCGGGCACAATCGCAGAACATGCCGAACTGAGCATCGCTGCAGCGGAGGTCGTGGTGCGCTGCAGCCGCTGCGGCGAAGAGTCAACGGTCCCGCCGAACCGGTTGCTGTGCAAGACCTGTGGCGACTTTCGTACGCATCTCATCAGCGGCGACGAATTGCTGCTGCAAAGCATCGAGCTGACTCCGGCTACCAGCAGGCCTGCCGCGTCCTGCTAGGCTGTCCCTGCCTTGCGCCGTATGTCTGCAACCAGGCGATCAACGCTGCAGCCCTCGATATTCTCAAACACGATCGTGCGTTGCAGTTGACTCGCCGTAAGTTCTTCTGCCGCGGCAAGCTGGTAATCAAGTACATCGAAATCCGCTTCTGAGGCATCAGCCGCTGATTCGCGGCGCCACTGCAGACGCTCGCGCAGCAATGCCATTGGCGCCCGAACATCGACGATAACGACCGAGTATCCACGGCCAGCGGCGATTTCCAGTGCAGCATCCCGGAACTTTTGCTGCAGGAACGCAGCATCAAGGATTACGTTGTGCCGTGTATCCAGCAGCAACCGGGCAGTCCTGAAAAGGTGCTCATAAACGTCCTGACCCGATTGCGAAGAATAAATACCCTCGCCAATTCCGGACCCGCTGGCCGCACCCTCGGCAATGCCGAACAGGCGCTTGCGTTCCACATCCGAGCGAATGCGGATCGCTGGCAAGCGCGCCAAAAGCTGGCTCGAGACCCAGGTTTTTCCCGACCCGGACAGTCCGCTCATGATCACCAGCATCGGTGCCGGTTTCCAGGTCTGGCGCAACGCTATGCGGCAGTAACGATCGGCATCAGCGAGATTTCTCAGGCGTTCACTCTGCAGCTCGCATTCCTGGCTGCAGATCACGGCGACCTTGGCGCGCACCAGCGACCGGTAGACGAAGTAAAGGTCAAGCAGTGCCACGCCAGCATAATCTCCACAGCACTCCAGATAGCGATTCAGAAAACCGGCGGCGAGATCACTGCGAGCATTCGCGACCAGGTCCATGACCAGAAAAGCGGTATCACAGATGACATCGATGCGACGCATATCCTCACTGAACTCGATGCAGTCGAAGGTGCGGATGCCACCGGGCATGCGTACCAGGTTTGCCAGGTGCAGATCGCCATGACAGTCGCGAAAAAAACCGGCATCAAATCGTTGCTCAATCAGGGTAGCAGTGGCTGCAAGCTCGGCCTCTGTCCATTCCAGTAGTGATGTCAAAGTGTCCGCATTGGTCTGGCCGTGCAATGGCGCAAAATTGTCACGAATTAGCGCACTCGTCATGCGCAGTGTGCGCGCACGGTCTGCTACATCTGCTATCGGGGCCGCCATGTGCCTGGCGGCGATCGACTCACCGAGTTCGCGCATGTCCGCGGCAGTCAGCTGCCCCGCGCTGAGCTGGCGGTCGAGGCGCAGGCTTTCATCGAAGCGGCGCATCCTGACCGCATATTCGACCGTTCGGCCGTGGTCACCGAAGCGAAGCCGCTCGCCATCCTCGGTAATCGCGATGACATCGAGGTAAATGTCCGGCGCCCAGGGGCGGTTCAGGCGGATTTCTTCGTCGCAAAAGAACTTGCGTCGCTCGAGCGTGCCGAAGTCCAGGAACTCGAGCCGCAGCGGTTTCTTGATCTTGTAGGCATAACGGTCCGTCAGGATCACCCATGAAATATGCGTCTCAATGGTTTCAATTTTGCCCGGCGGGAAATCGAAAGCTGCCGGATCCGACAGCCGCTCGAGCAGCTCAGTATTAAGCGGGGCGATTCCTGAGCCGGCTCGATGCATCGTGACGCCGTCAGCAGATGCGCGGCAAGGGATCGTCCTCAAGCTCTTCAAGGAAGCGCTCGCCACCCAGGCCGGTCTCGAGGATCACACGCGAGTTGGCAGCCGAAATTGTGCCGATGCGCGCCGCATCCTGTCCGCGCCGGCATTGCCGCCAGGTACGCAGTGCCGCGTCCGCCTGATCCGCTGCAATGACCGCGACGACGCGACCCTCGCAAGCGAGGTAATAGGGGTCGTAGCCGAGCATTTCGCATACGGATTGCACCGGGTCCTTGACCGGGATCGACGCCTCGAAGCGCACGCCGAGGCCGGTGGCACGACAAATCTCGTTAGCCACTGAGGCGATCCCGCCGCGTGTCGGGTCGCGCATGAACCGCAGGCCGTCGAACTGCAGCAGTGCCTCGGTCAGCTCCGCGACCGGGGCAGAATCCGACCGTACGTCGCCGCGCAGGCCGAACGCTTCGCGCGCCAGCATGATCGCGGTGCCATGGTCACCGACCGAACCGCTGACCAGGATGACGTCGCCGTCCCGGATGTTACTGATCGACAGCCGCGCGCCCGGCAAGCGGATGCCGACGCCGGTCGTGGCCAGGTACAGTCCGCCACCCTCGCCGTTGCGTAACACCTTGGTGTCGCCGGCGCTGACCTTGACGTTCGCCTCGCGCGCGGCTGCAGCTAGACTGGCAATGAGCCGGTCGAGCAACGCGATTTCCAGCCCCTCCTCGATGAACGCGTTCAATGTCAGGTACATCGGCCGCGCACCGGCCACCGAAAGGTCGTTAACCGTGCCGTGCACAGCCAGCGAGCCGATATCGCCACCCGGGAATTCGAGCGGCTGCACGGTGAAACCGTCGGTGGTGATCATCACCTCGCCGCCATTCAGTGCAATTGGCACGGCATCCGCCTCTGTATCGAGATCGGAATCGGCAAGGTTCCGCGCAAACACTTCCTCGATCAATTCGCGCATGAATCGACCGCCGTTGCCGTGTGCAAGAGTTATGCGCTCGTCTTCCATGTACCTCACCCGTTCGCGGCACGTGCCGCGATCTCGGCTGCCTGACCAACGCAAAGTGCCGCATCGTTGCACGGCAGCTGGCGCGGCATGACAACTTCAAAGTCGTCATTGCGCAGCAGCTCCGCGACCTCTTCGCTCAGCACCCGGTTCTGGAATACACCGCCACAGAGCCCGACCCTGCTGACCGCACGCTCGTCCCGAACGTGGCGCGCCTGCGCCAGGATCGCGTGCGCGAGACTCGAGTGAAAGATCTCAGCGCGCCGCGCGGCGCTGATCGAACTGTCCTGCAGCAGTGCCAGCAGCAGCTCCCAGTCGCTGCGCCAGATGCCGTTATGGTCCTTGACCAGCGGCAAGCCTATGGGCGGCTGACGACGCCGGCAGATCGCCTCGAGCTGCATCGGCCCGGCCGCCTCGAAACTGGCGAAATTGAGCCCGAGAACGAGCGCCGCCGCCGCATCGAACAGGCGGCCAGCCGCTGTGGTTTGCGGGCAGTTCAGCTGCGCCCGCCAGGCCGCCGCGGCGAGACCGGTGCGGTCCGGGCAGTCGGGCCACGATTGCCCGCACTCCCAAAGCAACGCCGCGGCACTTCGCCAGGGTTCCCGTCCGGCGCGATCCGCTCCTGGCAGTCGAAACGGGCGCAGGCTCGCCACACGTTGCCAATGACCGGCACCACCAAGCAATGCCTCACCGCCCCAGAGACTGCCATCCTCGCCGAGCCCGACGCCGTCCCAGGTGAATAACAGGCTCTGTGTGCCCAGACCGCCCTCGGCGGCGAGCGCACTTGCGTGCGCGTGGTGGTGCCACACGTGCTCGACCGGCAGCGCGGACTGGCGATGCGCCCAACGATGCGTCGTATAAGCCGGGTGCGCATCACAAACGATACGTTCTGCCTTGACCTTGTACAGCGACTGCAAATCGTCCGCGAGGCGTTCGAGTACAGCGAGACTCTTCGGGCTGTCCATTTCGCCGATGTGCGGCGACACCACGATGCGGTCCTCCCAGCTCAGTGCAATCGCGGCTTTCATCTGGCCACCCACCGCCAACGTCGGGCAGTCCTGGTACCAGGGCAATGTGAGTTCAGCCGGCGCCGCACCACGACCAATGCGCAGCGGACGCAGAACCGATGCAATTTTGCGGTACACGGAATCATCAGCCGGCCGGACGATGCGACGACTGTGCTGCAGAAAAGCATCGGCGACCGGAGCAAGGCCGGTGGCAGCCTCATCGTTGTCTGTCAATACCGGCTCGCCGCTGATGTTCCCCGATGTCGCGACCAGCGGGCGGCCGAAGGCGTCAAGCAGCAACTGGTGCAGCGGGCTGTAGGGCAGCAATGCCCCGATCTCACCCAGGCCAGGTGCGACATTGCTGGCGATGCCGGTACCGGTTTTTTTCCGCAGCAGCACAATCGGCCGCAACGGACTCGCGAGCAGCGCTGCCTCGTCGGCATCCGGCGTCGCATGGCGACGAACCATGTCCAGCCCATCCCCGCCTGAGATCGGAAACATGACCGCGAGCGGTTTGTCGGGGCGATGTTTTCGCGTCCGCAGCCGGGCTACGGCGGCTGCGTCCTGCGCATCGCACATCAGGTGATAACCGCCGACCCCCTTGACGGCAACAATGCGACCGTCGCGCAGGCTGTCGAGCGCGCGCCGCAGCGGCTTATCAGCGGTTACCTCGCCATCGGCCATGAAGTGCAGCGCGGGGCCACACGCCGGGCAGGCCACCGGCTCGGCGTGAAAGCGTCGATCAGCCGGGTTGAGGTAGTCCGCTGCGCATGCAGCACAAAGTGCGAAGTCCCGCATGCTGGTGTTCGCACGGTCGTAGGGCAGCGACTCGATCAGGGTGTAGCGCGGGCCGCACTGGGTGCAATTGATGAACGGGTACTGAAATCGCCGGTCAAACGGATCGCGCAGCTCGCGGCGACAATCGTCGCACATGAAAAAATCCGGCGGCACGAATACACGTGGCTCGGCGCCGGCCGAACTCGCAACAATATCGAAGTGTTCGTAGACTGCAGGTTCGAGCGCCCGTTGGCGGCTGATCTGCGGGCGGGACAGCGGCGGAGCACGCTGCAGCAGATCGCGGCAAAAACGCGCCAGTGCATCAGGGTGGCCGCAGGCGATGATTTCGACCTCGCCGAGCCGGTTCTGTACCTGACCGCGAATGCCATACTCGTTCGCGAGCCGGTAGACAAACGGCCGAAAGCCGACGCCCTGCACGTGCCCCGAGAGCGTGAGCGCGATGGCGCGGTCACGGTCCGGGTCAAAGTCGAGCGTTTCAACCGACAGCGCGCGCCGCATGGTCCGGTTCCCTCACCCAGCGATTATCGCGGTGACCGGCCGACCACCATATTCGGCAGGCACCCTCATCGGACACCATGCACGGCCCGATCGGTTTGCGCGGTACGCAGGCATGCCCGTACAGCCGGCACTGGTTCGGATAGATCTTGCCGAGCACAACCCTGGCGCAATCGCAACCCGGCGGCATTTCGCCGACGCGCTTGCGCGAGTCGTCCGCGTAACGTGGGAACTCGCGGCGCGCATCGTGCACCGAATACTCGGCACGCAGACTGAAACCGGAAGCCGGAATGACGCCTACTCCGCGCCAGTTTGCATCAACCACCTGCATGACGCGTTCGAGCTGCTGGCGCGCCTCGGGGTTACCGCCGGGTCGAACAACCTCGGGGTAACAGTTGTCGAGAAACACGCGGCCGCTCTGCCACTGGCGAAGTACCGAAACCATAGCGGCCAGCAATGTGTCGGCACGAAAGCCGGCAATCGCGGCCGGAATGCGATGCTTGTCGACTACGAACTGCCACTCCTCGGGTCCCATCACCGTCGACACGTGTCCGGGCGCGATCAGGCCGTCGAAGCCCGGGGCCTCGGAATCGAGCAGCATTGCAACCGCCGGCCAGGTCAGCCGGCCCGACAGCAGCACGAACAGATTGTCCGGCACGCCCTCGGCCAGCATTGCCGCGACCGGTGCCGTGGTGGTCTCGAAACCGGCGGCGAAAAACACGACCTTGCGTTGCGGATTCCCGATGGCGATGCGCACGGCATCCATCGGTGACGCGATCGGTCGAATGTCCGCGCCCACAGCGCGCGCCTGTTCGAGTGAGCGTGGCTCGCGGCGCGGCACGTTGACCGGGACTCGAAGCATGTCGCCAAAGGCCACCAGGATGATGTCTTCGTGCAGCGCCAGCTGGATGGCTTCAAAGACGTCTTCCTCGGGGCAGATACAAACAGGGCAACCCGGACCCGGCACCAGTTCGATATTGTCCGGCAGCGCACTGCGCAATCCGGCAACCGAAATCGACCGCTCGTGTCCACCACAAACGTTCATGATGCGGACACGCTCCCGGATGCCGAGTTCGTGCAACGCTTTAAGCCAGTCTGTCGCAGTCCTGTTCACGCAACTTTTCCATGCGCATGCGAAACCGCGGCAAGGTCTGTCAGCTCACGAACTGCAAGCCTGATCCAGTCCGTCCAGGCACTGAGCCCATGGCCGGTTCTGGCGGACAGTTCCAGCACCGGCGCGTCACTCGCCAGCTGCCGGATACCGGCACGAACCCTGGCCGGGTCAAAATCGTCAAGCACGCTGAGCAGGTCGCACTTGGAGACCAGCACCAGGTCGGCGGCGCGAAACATCACCGGGTACTTCGCTGGCTTGTCGTCACCCTCAGGCGTCGACAGCAATGCGACGTTAAAGCGCTGGCCCAGGTCGAAGCTCGCCGGGCAAACGAGGTTGCCGACATTCTCGACAAAAACAATGTCGACAGTATCGAGATCTAATTCGTGCAAGGCGGAATGCACCATGTGCGCATCCAGGTGACAGGCGCTGCCGGTGCTGATCTGGATTGCCGGCACACCCTTGCTGCGAATGCGCACAGCATCGTTTTCAGTTTCAAGGTCACCCTCAATGACCGCAATTCGAAAGTCATCGCTGATTGCGTCGATCGTCGCTTCAAGCAGCGATGTCTTGCCGGCGCCTGGCGACGACATCAGGTTGATGGCGAGCACGCCATGCTCGCGAAAGTGCTCGCGATTGTGCATGGCCTGTTCATCGTTCGCGTTCAGCAGCCCCTGCAGAACCTGCACGGACTCGGTGCCAGCAGCTGTCGTGTGCAGATGACCGCCCGCGCTGACCAGGTGTTCATTACCCGGCGTCAGATTACAACCACAGGAATTGCACATCGTCGTTGCCCTCTGGTCTTGTTCAGATCGCGCTGTTCAGTATTTCATCGAATAATCGCCAGGACTGAAAGGCTTCATTCGCGGAAACCTTCTGGATTGCATAGCCAACGTGTACGAGCACGTGGTCACCCGGCTGCAGCGCCTCGCCCTGCAGCATGAACAGGCTGACGTCACGCTCGATGCCGCGTGCCTCGCAAGTACATTGAAACCCGTCTATCGCTTTGATTTTCATCGGCACGGCAAGGCACATATCGATCCCCGCTGACGACACAATATATGGCCTGACTATCATAGGTTCGCGAGTGGCCTGAAACCCTACGTAATAACGCCTATTTTGGTAGCGCTTGCTCGCGCCTATTCTGCGATCTGACAAACTTTTCCTGATTGAGTCCTGGGGAGGCCAAAATGCGGCGAATTGTTATTGCACTGCTATTAGCAACCACCAGTATTGCTGCGCACGCTGACCTGCCGGACGGGCATCAAAGCTGGCTGGACCTGCTGGCGCACCAGCTTGGCAGCGCGCACCATCTTCCGGCCTTACTGCCCTTGGTCCTGGTTGGCATACTATTGATACACCGTCTGCTCCGGGCAATGACGGGTAATCATTAGATTTGGCAGCGAAGAAGTTATACTGGCGCCCTCGAGTTCATTACAAACTGCTGAATCGTTACATTCAGCTTGCGCAAAGGATTGAGCCAGATGTCCCTTGATGATGCACCGACGGCCGGGCCGCGGCCGGATGAATTTATTGGTTCGGGCGCGGCAGGGCTGATGAAGCGACTTTTTCACGCCACGCGACCGAAGTTTTTCCCGGCGTCCCTGCTGCCGGTACTTGCCGGAACCGCGTGGGGTTTCATGGCCGCAGGCAGTTTCGACGCTGTGGTATTCCTGCTGGCGCTGCTTGCAACCCTTTGCGTGCATGGCGGAGCCAATGTGCTGAACGATGTCGGCGACGATGCCGGCGGCACTGACCGACAGAATACTGATCGGATATATCCCTATACCGGCGGCTCCCGGTTTATCCAGGCTGGCATCATGTCGTCCGGCAGCATGGCGCGCCTCGGAATCAGCCTGCTGACGGTGGCGGCAATTGCCGGGTTGATATTGTTGTTGATCAAGGGTGTTCTGGTACTGTGGTTTGGTGTCGCCGGTGTATTGCTCGCGGTGCTGTATTCTCTTGGGCCACTACGCCTGAGTTCCCTGGGACTTGGCGAAACCGCTGTTGCGTTCGGATTCGGCATATTGCCGGTGACCGGAGCGGCCTGGCTGCAGAGCGGTGACATCAGCCCCGCTTTAGTTATTTTTTCGCTGCCGATCAGTGCCTGGGTCGCGGCCATCTTGCTGATTAACGAGGTCCCTGACATCGCCGCCGATGGCGCAACGGCCAAGAGGACTTTGCCGGTTCGACTCGGCCATCAGGGCACGGCGATGTTATACGCAAGCATGCACCTGTTCGCCGCCGCTGTGGTTGCCTGGCTGTCGATCCTCGGACCATTGCCAATTGGCACGCTGCTCTTGCCGGCGGTCTTGCTGATTCCTGCCTTTCAGGCAGCCAGCGCGATTCGCATTGGCGTCAACGATCGGCACCGCATGACCAAAGCAATCGAGGCCACTCTTGGCATTCATACGGTCGGCTCGCTCTGGCTGATGGCTGCGGCCCTGTTCGTCGCATTCTGGCAGTCTTGACGACCTTGCCCGCGCGCTTCTCGAAATCACCTCGTTTCGCATGCAGATAAGCATCAAGAAAGGCCTGACGATCCCGTTGCAAGGTCGCCCCGAGCAGAGCATCGGCGAGGCACACGGGGTATCAACTGTCGCCGTGGTCGCGACCGATGTGAATGATTTGCGCCCGACCATGGCCGTGAGCGTCGGCGACCAGGTACGCAGCGGCCAGACATTGTTTACAGCCAAGTACTGCCCGGATATCCGCTTTACCGCTCCGGGAGCAGGCGAAGTTACCGCAATTAATCGTGGCGCCAGACGCGCACTGCAGTCCGTGGTGATACGCCTCGACGGTGATGCTGCCGACGAATTCGAGGCGTTCGGAACGGAGCAGCTGGCGACACTGTCCGGCGACCAGGTGCGCCGGGTATTGCTTGCGTCGGGCCTCTGGACCGCGTTGCGCACGCGTCCGTTCAGCCACGTTCCGGACCCGGCCGCGCAGCCCGCCGCGATTTTTGTTACCGCGATCGATACCAATCCGCTCGCCGCGGATCCCGCCGTCATCATTGCCGACGCCGGCGACGACTTCCGATACGGATTGCAGGTCGTCGGCCGCCTCGGCGACGTAAAGGTCTACGTCTGCACAGCGCCTGCATCCGGGATCCTGTGTCCCGACGGTGACCAGTATGTGCACGCCGAGTTCAGCGGCCCGCATCCGGCCGGTCTCGTAGGCACACATATCCATTTTCTCGACCCGGTGAGTGACACCAGGACCGTATGGCATCTCGGCTACCAGCATGTCATCGCTATTGGACGGCTATTCACCAGCGGTCGACTGCCCACCGAGAAAG